>OLNN01000121.1_pt1 | contig 90169 bp, 108 predicted proteins | sample 1672141 | NCBI WGS metagenome assembly OLNN01 (sample SAMEA3136652, study PRJEB25190) | human gut metagenome | biome: human gut; feature: human-associated habitat; material: faeces | place: Austria | collected 2013
ACCTTGAACCCTGAACCAAATGAAAGCAAAGTAAAAAGGAGCTGTGAAGAAATGAGAATTCATTTCTTCACAGCTCCTTTGTTTACATGAGAGATCGTATACATCCTATGTATGAATCAGCGTAGAGCCTTTGATCGATAAGAGCATATCCTCTCAAAACGAATGCCCGATGGGCGCTGCTGCCCGCGCAGAAGCGATAAGCTACATTATCTGTTACTTTCCTCTACGAGCTTCATGATCTCATCTTTCTTCTCTTCGAGGAGCGATCGGTCTCCCATCGTCTCCATATTGAAACGTATAAGAGGCTCCGTATTCGATGGACGGAGATTGAAACGCCAATTTTCAAACTCAAGCCCTACACCATCCGTGGGATCGAAGGCCAAGGCTTTCGGTGCATAGGCTGCCTTGACTGCAGCGAGTGTTTTCTCCACATTTTTTGCTGGCAGATTGATCTCTCCGCTCACGGGGAATTCTTTCTCCATTTCAGCGACCATTTCGCCAAGGTGCCTGCCTGTCTCGCTCATGAGCTCTGTCACAATGAGCCATGGGATCATACCGGAGTCACAGTAAGAGAAGTCACGGAAAAAATGATGGGCACTGTTTTCAGCCCCATAAATGCCATGGACGCGACGCATGGTCTCCTTCATGAAAGCATGTCCCCCCTTCGATTCGACGGGCACACCTCCATAGAGACGGCAGATCTTTTCCGTATTCCAGAAGACACGCGGATCGTGAATGATGATCTCTCCGGGATGCCTCTTGAGAAAATAGGATGCAAGCAGTCCTACCATGTAGCAGCCTTCTACGAATTTCCCATTTTCATCGATGAAGAAGCAGCGGTCAAAGTCTCCGTCCCAGGCGATCCCGAGATCTGCGTTTTCTTCGAGCACCTTCTCCTTGAGCGGCTTCTGGCACTCTTCCAGCATCGGATTCGGCACACCATGAGGGAAGCTTCCGTCCGGCTCCATATATAATTCTGTAAAAGTAAAGGGCAGGTGTTTCTTTAGTTCTGCGAAGGCGATATTGGCGCAGCCATTTCCTGCATCCACCACAATGTGAAGTGGCTTCATCTTCGTGACATCCACAAAGGAGAGGATACAGTCGATGTAGTCCTGGAGGATCTGTCTCGCAAAGGTCTTCCCTTTTTTCTCTGCCTCGGGAAAATCGCCGGAGAATGCAAGTGCTTCGATGTCTTTCAGTCCCGTATCGGCACTGACAGGAATCCCCCCTTCGCGCACAAGTTTTAAGCCATTGTAATTCGATGGATTATGGCTCGCGGTAATCATGATGCCGCCGGAAAGTCCGTAATGGAACGTAGCGAAGTACATCATTTCCGTCCCGCAAAGGCCGATGTCCATCACATCCGCGCCGCCATCCGTCAGGCCTCGCATGACAGCCTTAGCGATGGCAGGAGAGCTCGGACGGATATCATAGCCGACACACATCGCCTGCGGATGGTAGAGTGCTGCATACGCGCGGCCTACGCGATATGCCAGGTCTTCGTTCACCTCCGCCCCCACGACGCCGCGAATATCATAGGCCTTGAAGCCTTTATGAGAAAGTTGGAGTGGTTGCATGGTATTTCTTCCTTTTTGAAAAACCGAAGGAGACAGGGAACTGATCATCGTCAGACAGCATCCATCGGCAAATCTGATCCATCGATGGGATCCCCATGTCCCTGAAATCATCAGTCAGTCGTCTTCGACACGTCTTTTCCCATCCGGGAGAGCACCTGCACATATCCGTCGGCGCCGAATTTCAAGCAACGCTTCACGCGGGAAATCGTGGCAGTGCTCGCGCCCGTCGCTTCTTCGATGCGGTCATACTTATCTCCCGCTTCGAGCATACGTGCCACTTCCAGACGCTGCGACATGTCACGCAGTTCATTGATCGTACAAAGATCTTCAAAAAATTCATAGCATTCCTCTCTCGTCTTCAAAGTCAGAATGCCATCGAAAAGCTGATCCGTCAGCGGATTCACCAGTCTGTGATTCACACTCATTTATATGTCCTCCTGTCATTGGGTAGCTATAGTTACGACACTTTAGTATATTATAACATTAGAGACAAAGCGGTGCAAAAGGAAAATGAGGGGAGTAGCTGGTGACTAGTGACTAGGAGACTAGGAGAGCAGGAGAGCAGGAGACATCAGACTCTCTCATATCGTCATTTCGAGCGAAGCGAGAAATCTTTTTCATACCTATCCGCCCCTTCGTGGCACCTCCTTCCAAAGGTAGGAGGGAAAAACAGAGCTCGGGCATCGCCATTATTTATACTCCGCGGCGCTGCGATATTTTTATGCGCCGCACCACCACTCCTCACCCCTCACTCAAGGGAAAACTTTCGCACGCAATCATGGGGCAGCACATCCCACGGGCTCCCCCTATTGACTTTCCTTCTCATAAAGAGTACAATTCATTCAATCGGCTTTGTCGATTGAATTACATACGACTTTCATCATGAGTGGCGGAGGGACTGGCCCTTTGAAGCCACGGCAACCATCTTTATGAAACGGTGCCAATTCCAGCGAGTGTATTCTCGAAAGATGATGCGACTGCAAGCTTTCATCTTCCGATGAAAGTTTTTTTGTTTTTATGAGGAGACTCCAATGATTGAACTCAAACATATAACGAAAGTATATGGCAATTTCAAAGCACTGGACGACGTCAGCGTCACCATCAAAGATGGTGAGATCTACGGTATCGTCGGGCAGTCCGGTGCAGGGAAATCGACCCTGGTCCGCTGCATCAATATGCTTGAACCACCGACCACAGGCGAAGTCCTGATCAATGGCAAAGACATGATGAAGCTCTCCAAGGCAGAACTGCGCAGCGAGCGCAAAGGCATCGGCATGATCTTCCAGCATTTCAACCTGCTGTCCTCCCGCACAGTGGCAGGAAATATCGCATTCCCTCTGGAGCTTGCCAATGTGCCGAAGGCAGAGCAGAAGAAACGCATCGATGACATCCTCGAGATGGTCGGTCTCACCGAGTACAAAGATAAATACCCCGCACAGCTCTCCGGCGGACAGAAGCAGCGTGTCGGCATCGCACGCGCTATCGTGTCCAATCCATCCGTACTTCTCTCCGATGAAGCGACCTCTGCGCTGGATCCGGAAACGGTCAAATCCATCCTGCAGCTGCTGAAAGATATCAATAAGAAGCTCGGCATCACCATCATCATGATCACGCATCAGATGGAAGTCATCAAGGAGATCGCTGAACGTGTCGCCGTCATCGAACATGGCCGCATCATCGAAGAAGGCTCCGTCGTCGATCTTTTCACCAATCCGCAGACTCCGACTCTGAAAAAATTCGTCGGCTCGGTCATGTCTTCGGAAGTACCGGAACAGCTCTCCCACATGGATATCCATGCCGATAAAGAGAACACGGACGACCAGACCGTCCTCTCCCTCTCCTTCCGCGGCGACGTCGCAAATGAACCGATCATCGCCAACCTCATCAAAAAGTACAATCTGGACGTATCTATCCTGTACGGTTCCATCGACTACATCCAGAATGTATCCTTCGGCCGTCTCATTATCACCATCATTGGCGATGACAGCGATATGCAAGAAGCGCTCAGTCATCTGAAATCGTTACCTATCACAAGCGAGGTGCTCGGATATGTCTCCAGTCATTAGTAATCTTCTTCTGAAAAGTACGGCAGAAACCTTCTACATGCTCGGCGTTTCTGCCCTGATCGCCGCTGTCGTCGGCATTCCGCTGGGGATCCTCCTCGTCGTCACGGAGAAAAACGGCATTCTCGCCTGCCGCCTGCTCAATAAGCCGCTCGCTTTTATCATCAATATGATCCGCTCCATCCCATTCATCATTCTGATGGTCGCGATCATTCCTCTCACCCGTCTCATCGCAGGCACCTCCATCGGCACCACTGCAGCCATCGTCCCACTGACCATCGCTGCGATCCCCTACACCGCCCGCATGGTCGAGACCTCCATCCGTGAAGTCCCCTTCGGCCTCATCGAAGCAGCTGAATCCATGGGCGCTTCCCCGTTCCAGATCATTAAGAAAGTCCTCATTCCGGAAGCCCTGCCTTCCATCATTGAGAATATCACTGTCGTCGTTGTCACCCTCATCGGTTCCTCCGCTATGGCAGGCACCATCGGCGGCGGCGGCTTAGGCGACCTCGCCATCCGCTACGGCTACCAGCGTTTCCAGGCCGACGTCATGGTGGCTACCATCCTCGTCCTTATCGTCGTCGTCCAGCTCATCCAGTTCATCGGAAGCAATCTTGCGAAAAAGGCGAATAAGAAGTAAAAAATGGATACGCCTGGGGAATGGAGACTGGCTATATCCGCCTTCTCCTCTGCGTCCTCTATATGCGCCCTGCCCCCATGCGTCTTATCAGGTTTTCCACCGGATCTATAGGAAATGCGAATTCTCCCACTTCCATACATAGACACCGGATTTTATAAAAGAAGGGAAGTATATTTATGTTAAAGAAACTTGTCATCGCTGGACTTTGCGCCCTCTCCGCAGTAGCCATCATCACCGGCTGTGGTTCCAACGCAAAGCCAGCCTCCTCGGCCGCTGCCTCTGTACAGGAAAAGAAAGAAATCACCGTCGGTGCTACGGCCGGTCCGCATGCAGAAGTCGTCGAAGCCGCTGCCAAAGAAGCTGAAAGCAACGGTCTCAAGGTCAATGTGAAGGAATTCTCCGACTATGTCACTCCGGACCAGACACTCGCTGACGGCGATCTCGACCTCGTTGTCTACCAGCATGAACCGTTCCTGAAGAACTTCAACAAACAGCACAATACAAACCTCGTCTCTATCGGCAAAGCTATCCTGATGCGCATGGGCGTCTACTCCAACAAGTACAAGGATATCAAGGATCTGCCGGACGGCGCCACCGTCTCCATCCCGAACGACCCGACCAATGAAGGCCGTGGTCTCCAGCTGCTCGAAAAAGCAGGCGTCATCAAGCTGAAGGAAGGCGTCGGCATGAAAGCCACCCCGGCAGATGTCGTAGAAAACCCGAAGAACCTGAAATTCCAGGAACTCGAAGCCGCTCAGCTTCCAAGAAGCCTTGCTGATGTCGATGCATCCGTCATCACCATGAACTACGTCATGAGCTCTGGACTTTCCCCGAAAGACCAGGGCATCTTCCTCGAAGACAAGGATACCCCGCTCGCTGTCATGATCATCGCTGCCCGCGAGAAGGACAAGGATCAGCCGGCTTATCAGAAATTCGTCAAGTACTATCAGTCTGAATCCGTCAAGAAATTCATCGCTGAAAAATACAAAGGCACTATCGTTCCTGCTTGGGAATAATGACAGAAACAAAAAAGGACCGCGAAAGCGGTCTTTTTTGTTTTGGGAAATGGATTCAAGGGAACAGGTTCAATAGGTTCAATAGGTTCAGCAGGCTCACAGGGTTCAGGAAATATACATTTCCTAAAACTCTGCAACGCTTTATCATTTTGCGCCGCTCCTCCCCTGTTGAACCCACTGACCCCGTGAACCCCAGTCACTAGTCCCTAGTAGTATCATACGATGCAGCATGTTCCGCTACGGCTTTACTCACCGCTTGTGACTTCGAAAATGCATAGGTGGTAGCCACGGGCATATCTACATGTTCCTCGAAATTCTCTACCTGCTCCATGACCTTGCTGAATACCTCGGGGCTGTACTGCGGCGGGTAGCCATTTTTCACAAGGCAGATCTTAATATCCAGTTTCAGCTGATTGCGGACATTTTGATTATTGAGCCAGTCAGAGAAAGAGGATTTTGTGTCTATGATTGCTTTGACCTTCTTGGCCAGTTCTCGGCATTTGTCATTTACGACCACGCCATCGGTCTCTTTATCCGTACCGTACTCAAAATGATACTGATCGCGCAAAGACACCAGAATGTCATAAAACGCTTTTTCCTCGAAGGTTAAGCCGATTTTGCGGAAACTCTCCCGGCTTTCATTCATCTCCTTCAGTATGGATAATGCCTGCCTGGTCGCTTCTCTGATGATGTCATCCGACGCTTCTTCCTGTGTGGCTCCGGCTTCTTCTGCACTCAGATGCTTGCGCCGTTCATGGTATGCCGCAATCGTTTCTTCCAGCATCTCCTGATAGGTCTTTGCTGCGATCTTGTTGATCCTGCTGTATTCCTTGATCTGCCTGCGGATCATCTTGACGAGCAGTTCCAACTTGGTGGCAGGCATTTTCACATCGGATAGCTTCTCAAAATATTCCGGGCTGAAAATGTCCTCTTCCTCTCCGGCATCAAGAACGCTCTCGACCTGATTATAACGCAATGCCTCCTCGACCATTTGAGATACGGTGCGATTCATGCTGTCGGTATCCAGCTCCGTGGTTCCGCTCATCTTGCGGACAAGACCTGCGATCGCCATGAAGCACTGAGCCAGCGCAGATTCGCTCTCCGACAATACCCCGGAGGGCTGACAAATATCATAACTGAGCCGCATCCGTTTGACCGTTTTCAAGAAATAAGTTTTGAAAGAAACCTTTTGCGTGTCGGCTTTACCCTCAGAATTCAGTTCCTCCGCAGAGGCAAATACATACTCGGCAGCTTTAGCAAGCAGACGATACCGCTCTATGGGGTCGCCTTCAGGGTTCAGGAACGGCTTGAGGTCGTACCCAGTGAACATGGTCTTGAGAACTTCCAGTTCTTCTCTGAACACATCCGTGGCCTGTTCCACATCGTCTGCGGTAGGGGCAATCGATGTATCGCCGCCGTAAATTTTCATGGCTTCACGCATATTGTCACGAATACCGATATAGTCGATGACCATACCATAGTCCTTGCCGGGATAGACGCGATTGACGCGGCTGATGGTCTGAATCAGCAAATGCTTTTTCAGCGGCTTGTCGTTATACAGGTAAGTCAGACAGGGAACATCAAAGCCCGTGATCCACATATCAACGACAATCACGATGTGAAAATTGGACTTTTCCTGCTTAAATGCAGCATCCAGCGCTTTCGCGCGTTTATCATTCTTCACACCGCCGAGGTAGTTATACATTCCCGGCTCATCATTGCTGCCGACACTGGCTACCATTGCCATGAAAGGCATCGGCTTCATGGCAGCCAGCTCCTCCTTGGTCACGGCAGTACCATCCGCTGCCTTCTTCTCCACAAACCATTCCGGATATTTCTCCTGAAATTTCAGCAGCAGGTCATAGGCGATCTGTCTACTCGAGCAAACCACCATTGCTTTTTGGATCCGATCCGGCTCCTTTTCACAAGCAGCGGTATAGTGATCGTGAATATCCACGGCAAGACGCGCGAGCCGGGAGGGCTCTCCTAGGATCATCTCCATCGAACTCATCGCTTTTTTGCTGGCTTCTATATCCTCCTTAGTGGCGCCATCATCTGCACAGGTTTTATAATAATTTTCGATTTTCTTGACCTTCTCCGTATCCAGCAGCACTTTCGCAATTCTTGGGTGGTACTTGATGGATACCGTCAGTCCATCGGCAACAGCCTGATCCATCGTGTAACGGTCGATCTCATCGCCAAAAGTCTGGTACGTCTCTGCAATCGGTGTACCTGTGAAACCGACAAAGGTCGCATGAGGAAGCGCCTCTTTCAGCACTTTGGCATATGGTTTAGAAACCATCGCTTTCATATTCTTATCAGCATCCTTGCTGAACTGGATTTTCCTGGAATGCTCCACCTGTGTCCGATGTGCCTCATCCGAGAAGCAGATGATATTATGGCGAGCATTGATCAGGCCAATCTTATCCTCCTTGCGGTCACAGAATTTCTGAATCGTACAGATATAGAAGCCGCCGCTTTCTCTGGCCCCGAGTTCCTGCCGCAGATGCTTTCTATCCTTGACCACAGAAACATCACCGAGATTCAAAAACTCCTTACTCTTGGCAAAGAGCTTGATTCCCTGCTCCTGCAGCTCCTCACGGTCAACGATCATGATGATGGTGGGCGAACCGATCTGCGGAATATCATAGCAGCGCAGAGATAGCTGCCTCGCCAGAAACGCCATCGTATAAGTCTTGCCGCACCCCGTCGCGCCGAAGTAGGTGCCACCCTTTCCCGTCCCTTCTACGACAGATCTGACGATGCTCTGCTTGAGCAGTCTTGCCGCAAAGAACTGCGGGTACCGGCAGACAAGCTCCCTCTCCTCCCCATCAAAAACCTCATCCTGGAAATAGATATAGTCACGAAATATCTCCAGAAAACGCTCCGGTGCATAGACACCGCGCACCATAGTTTCAGTTTCCTCAAAAGGCATGGTGGAAATCTTATCCCCGTCATTCACACGTCTCCATGCATAGAAATGCTCATACGGAGTACGCACGGTTCCCAGTCTGGTTTTCACACCGTCCGAAATGCACGCCAGTGGGCAATAGTGCAATAGTTGCGGAATATCACGCCAGTAACGGATCGTGATCTGCTCCCAGGCATCGTAAATGGTGGCGTTTGCATCGGCAGGGTTCTTCAGCTCGATGACGCACAGCGGCATGCCATTGACAAAAAGCAGCACATCCGGCCGCCGAGTCTCACGCTGCCCGTTATTGATGTACTCCACAGTCAGCTGATTCACCACACGGAAAATATTATTCTCCGGCATTTCGAAATCGATCAGCGGCACCATGACAGGCAAGCCCTTCTGCGGTGTGAACTGGATACCATCTACCATCCACTTGTATACCTTGTGCAGGGTGGCGAAATCACTCTCACCCCCGGCAAGACGGACCGTGTCGTAGAGCTGCTCGACTTCTTCCGGCAGCAGCTGCGGACTAGTCTTTTCGATAAAGGCTTTGAAATCCGCTTCGATCAGGACATCGCTGTATCTGCGTAGGATCTGATACCCGGCAAGATAGTGCCAGCCGACCGCCTCCAGAAAAGCGATAAAAGCATTTTCATATTCCGATTCGCAGTAGCGACCGTTACAGTTTTCCAGCTTTGCCATGCCCACGCCTCCTTTCACCTCTGCGCTTCCTCGATAGAGCCTTTGATCAGTATCGGGCACAGGTCTTTGATCTGGTTTTTCAGTTTTTCGTTGATTTTCTTGCGAGAGTTATATACTTGGTATATCTCTACAATCGACTTCTGCACTTCTAAATCGGGTACTGGAATTTGAATTTCATAGAAACGCTCCATATCCAGATTGGTTCTAATGCTTGCATCGCTCATGAACCAACCCAATCGGTCAACCTCTTTACGGGAGAACCACATCATGACATATTCTGCTAAAATATCCTCTCTTTTCATTTCAAAAACAGAGTATGCAGGTGAAATGATGATGGGAGTGTCTTCATGGAGTAACGCTATACGAATACACTGGTCCCGACCTGTTTGCATACCCGAAAACGAAAATTGTCCTTTTTGAACTACCTTATATTTTGACAAATCAACGCCAGTGGTATTGGCAACCGATGGCATAAACTGCTTGTTGATGTTGATGCCTTGGACATCTGTGATGCGGTTATCTATATTACGGTTATCTACTTCGTGTAAAATATCGCCAACAGATACTTTGGGAGCTTTATGCTTATACGCGTCAATCAGCGTTTCACAAGTCAGCTTCAAAGCCTCCAGCCCAAGCTCATAGCTTTGCTGATTGGCAAGCATGGCGCGGTAGACAGCAACATATTTCCGCTGGATATCCAACGAAGGAAGATTGATTTCAATGTTACAGAAAACATCCCAATCAAGATTGGAACGAATACTACCATCACTGCAGAATGCTCCATAGCGATCCATTTCTTTAGACAGAAATCGCATAAAAAAATATAACGGCAAAACAACCTCTGTTCTTACAATCTCGAACGTTATGTATGCCGGTGAAACTATGATTGGTGCATCTTCTGTATACATACTGATTCGAATGCAACAATCACGTCCTGTTTGCATCCCGCTGTATACAAATCGATTTTTTCGTACCAACTTGTATTTGGTTTCATCTAGTCCTTCTGTATTTGCTGCAGTCGGCATAAATTCTTTATGAATATTCACACCATAAAAATCGCGTATACCGATATCATTACGCTCATCAACTGTGCCTATCAAATCCCCCAGCCTGTACTTACTCAATCCCATACCCAATCCCCCTGAATGCCTCTTCCAGCATCTGCTGGGATTTCTTCTCCTGCTTCATGACCTCCTGCATTTCCGCTTGGATACGCGCCATTTCCTTTTCATAGTCGATATCCAGATCATGGTCGATAAATTCGATGTACTTGCTCGGGGTCAGCGCCCAGTGGTTCTTCTCGATTTCCTCTATGCCTACACTGCGATACAGCTCCGCCGCTTCATAGCAGCTGCCGTCTGTCCCCTCGCTCTGCCAGGTATGGTAGATGTCGGCGGCTCTTTCGATCTGGTCGGTTTTCAGCAGGACTTTCTTTTTGTTCTCGCCTTTGACCGGGTTCTCCGTCCAGGTACGAAGGTCCATGAACAGGATCTCGTGTTCTCGGTTACGCAGATTTCTGCCATGGTAGCTGCCGCCCTTTTTGTTCTGGTTCAGAATCCAGAGTGTCACACTGATGTCTGTGGTGATGAAGAGTTCTCTCGGCAACACGATGATGGCCTCCACCTTGTCATTTTGAATCAGCTTTTTTCGGATTTCCAGTGTATCGCTGTCGTTCAGTGCGCCATTGGCAAGCAGGAAGCCCGCCACGCCTGTCTGCTTTTTCAGGTGCGAGAGTATATGCAGGATCCACGCATAGTTGCCGTTGCTTGCCGGCGGTGTCTGGTAATCGGCCCAGCGAGGGTCATGCTCCAATGTACTGTCATACCAGCTTTTGAGGTTGAAGGGCGGATTTGCCATGATGTAGTCAAAGTACAACCCCTTGTGCAGATCATTCAGAAAACTGGAATCACTGGTTTCGCCCAGGTTATGGCTGATACCGCGCAGGGCAAGGTTCATTTTGGCCAGCCGATAGGTGGCAGGTTCTTTTTCCTGCCCGTACACATTGATGCGGTTGATATCGCCCTGTTTGGATCTGACGAGTGCCGCGCTCTGGATGAACATCCCGCCGGATCCACAGCAAGGATCATACAGAGTGCCGTCATACGGCTCGATCATGGTCGCGATCAGCTGTACGGCATCATGCGGCGTGTAGAACTCGCCTTCCTCCTTGCTCGCATTGACCGCAAATTCTTTCAGGAAGTATTCGTATACCCGACCAATCAGGTCCTTTTCTTCCCCAAACTGCTTATGGCTGATCTTGCTCACTTCATCGATCAGTTTTTTGATGTCGTTCGCCCCAAGGTTTCGTGTGGTAAAGGTCCCCTCCACAAAGCAGCCCTTTAACTGTTTGGAGCTTGCCGCAATGCTATGGAGTGCGTTATCCAGTGCTACATTCAGCTTGGGAGCCGGAGTATCGATGATGGTAGACCATCTTGCCTCCGGCGGCAGATTGTAGGTGCCGTCCGTAAAGGTAGCATCGTCAAAAAATGCCGCACGGATATTTTCATCGTCCGGGTTAAGCCCCTGCTCCTGCAAGATCTGGCGGAGTTTCTCTACCCCATCTTCATATTTTTCACCGATGAAACGCAGGAACACCAGCGTCAGCATCATATCGCGCTTCTCAAAGAAAGAACCGGAGTTTCTTGCTGCACGCAGAATATCTCTGCACTTGAAGAGGATCGCATCCAGATTGATGGTCTCCTCCTTCTTTTTCTTCGCCATTTTATTTCCTCCACATCTCCCCGACCATACCCGCCTTCGAGACATGGTGGGGAGAGATCAATTTCTAGTCAATAGGTTCTATCAGCACTCACTATAATGATCTTTGACAAATATTATAGCATAGAGCACACAAGAACACGAAAAAGAGCCCCTAAAAAACAGGGACTCTCTCTTTTTAAATTTACTTACCTTACGCTCACCGCTTTGCCATCTGTCTCTGATACATAGAGATCAGTGCATCCTGCAGAACCTGAGAAAAGTTTACATGATTGGTTTCTGCGAATGTATTCAGCCAGGCAGGAATCGTCAGATTTTTTCGAACTGCTTTATTTCCATAGCGCTCTTCATAGGCGTTCATGTCCAGAACCAATATATTGACAAATCCATCCGGGCTATCTGGATGAATGGTGCTCCGATCACTCGCTGCCGGAACCGGACGGCCTTCTTCCATTTCATCCAATACCCAGCCGGAAGCGGCATCGGTTGCCATGGCGATTGCATCCTCCAAAGAATCTCCTTCACTGATGCATCCGGGAAGATCAGGAACAACTACCGTATAAGCGCCTGGCTTATCTTCACACGGATAGAAACAAGCAGGATAAAGTAATTTTTTCATAGGAATCGCCCCCTTATCAAATCAATCGGGACGTATCAAGTCCCGCAGCAGTAAAAATCGATTTCACTGTTCTTTTATCTAGGGAAACACTGATTAAATCGTTGTCAGATTTTACTCTTGAATTTTTATGTATAGCGAGGAATAACCTGACGCGAATAGCGAGCTATTTAAGGAAGGTTATGACGAAGCTATGTATAAAAATTCTTGTAAAATCTGACTCTGCGATTTAATCAGCGTTTCCCTAGATCGCCTCTGTGACAGGGAACGGTAATCTTTCCCGGTCTCCCAGGATGCGTGTATTGATAGTGAGAGCCTCTGACAGCCTTTTGGACCCATCCGTTGTCTTCCAGTATTTTGATGACTTCTCTGAATTTCATTGTTCCGCCCTCCTTTCTTTATTATACGCATTATGCGCATTTTGTAAAGGCCACTTATCATTGTCCAAAATGATTGGCTATCAGACATAAAAAACAGCATAGCCGCAATCACGACTATGCCGTTTTTTCATGAAATAGAAGGTTTAGGGTTCAGAGAAACAGGTTCAACGGGTTCAATAGGTTCTGAGGGTTCAACAGGTGTGGTGCAGCGCATAAAATAGTAGAGCGCCGCTCTTTCCCCGTTGAACCTTCTGAACCCCTGGAACCTGTCGAACCCGCTAAACCAATCACCAATTAGTACAATGCTTCATTAGCAATGACGAGGCGCTGGACCTGATTCGTTCCTTCATAGATCTGCATGATCTTGGCATCACGCATGTATTTTTCATTCGGATTTTCACGAGAGTACCCATTACCGCCCATGACCTGCACCGCTGTCGTGGTGACTTCCATCGCTGTATCCGAAGCGAAGCATTTCGACATTGCGGAGAACATGGACGCCCTCTTATCTCCCTGCATCTTCAGCCAGCAAGCCTTGTAGACAAGCGCGCGTGCTGCCTCTGTCTTAGTGACCATATTCGCGATCATTTCCTGTACCATTTCAAAGGAAGCGATCTTCTGACCAAACTGCTTTCTCTGGTGTGCATAGTGAATGGCATTTTCCAGTGCAGCCTGTGCGATACCGACAGAAATCGCACCAACGACCGGACGGGATGTCTCAAGCGTCTGCATAGCGATACGGAAGCCCATGCCTTCACGACCGATGCGGGCGCTTGTCGGAACGAAGCAATCGTCAAAAATGATTTCCGAAGTAGCCGAAGCACGGATCCCCATCTTGTCCTCTTCTTTGCCGATAGAGACGCCCGGCGTATTTCTATCGACAGTGAAAACAGTCAGACCACGAATGCCGCCTGATTCACGGGTATTGGCAAAGAGTGTGATTTTATCACAAATCGGCGCATTGGTGATGAAGCACTTCGTACCATTCAGGACATAGCCGCCATCGACCTTTTTCGCCTTACAGGATACCGCACCTGCATCAGAGCCTGCTCCTGGTTCCGTCAGCGCAAAGCAGGCGATTCCACCGTTGTTCAGGCAGTCGAAGTATTCCTTTTTCTGTTCATCGCTGCCGGCGAAAAGGATCGGGAAGGAAGCAAGTGAATTGGCTGCACAAACAGTCGCAGTACCTGCACAGCCCTTTGCGAGCTCTTCACTGATCATCGCACCCGTCAACAGATCGAGTCCTGCTCCGCCATATTCCTTCGGAACAGCCAGCTGAGTCATACCGGACTGTTTCAAAATCTTCAACAGTTCCGGATCCATGACACCGCTCTTATCGATGTCCAGAGCGCGCGGCGCGATCTCCTTCTGTGCGATCTCCTTCGCCAGATTTACCAGCTCCTGCTGCTTTGCATCTAATGTAAAGTCCATTCTCGTTCCTCCATGAAATCAAAGTGCTTCTTCTGCCAGGGCTTCCCCCTAAAATTTTACTATATTTCTTTTATTATAACAGATATGCTGGGCTTTCGGATGGAAAAATATAAAAATACTCGCAGAATCTGATCCTGCGAGTGGATCATGATTTCCCGCTTCATCGCTCCCCCATATACTTTGGAATACCAGAAAAATCACTGCTCCCCCCTTCTCTGTAAAGCCATGGGAGCTTTCCCTGCATGATGCCAATAGTCATTTTGGAAACTGCCCTTGCCCATCCCCCAAAGGTCTGCATGGGCGTACAGGTCGCAAATGTCATCACATGGATGACGGCTCGAAATCTTCCACCGGAAAGACACGCAGTCGGGATCATGGGCATATTGGTACATGACCCCATCCATGTAGGCTCTCGCCTTCTCGATGCGGGCGATTCGTTCCGCGAAGTATCGCGCTCTCTTGGGTAGCCACGTCAATGGCTTTATCAATCATCTCACCACTGCCCTTTGAAATAGCGCCGATTATGCCATTGTAGGCCGCCTTGAGGCCCTGCGTGGATAATTGTGGATAATTTTATCCATGTTCCTTTGCGCATCGCGCAGGGCGCGTTTGAACGCGTTCTCTTGGTAGTCTTTAGACAGAGCAGGCTGCAGAAGGCGGCAAGCGTGCTTTGGTTGTACCGTCAAACCTTAATGACAGGCAAATACTTTTTTCTAACGAAGAAGATGATGCAGCCAGTCACACTGCATCAAAAAATGCCATCCCGTCATGCGCTGCGGAATGGCATTTTCTTGATTTGGTAAAAGTATTGGTAGAAGTGATGAATTTTATGCGAGTTAGGTAAAAAAAAGAAAAGCCCAAAGTTATGGATGACTTTGGGCTGAATGTCTGGTGGTCCTTCACGTCATGGGTACAAACACAATTACCTTTAAAAAGAATTATTTTTCTCTAAATATAAGAATAGCATAAAATCTCCGATTCCCCACTTGCAAAATAAAAAAGGACGTCTTGATTTAACAATATGCTAAATCAAGACGCTTTTTTATTGCCATTCTACTTCTTAATCCATGCGTACAAAAGTCCGCCAGAGATTGCGATCCACAAATTGCGCTGGCGGGTTTTCACTTTAATTTTCTGCTTCGCCTCGTCCTCTAATTGCTTCAAGGATGCATTGGCATTCTCCAACGATTTCTTCGTCTCTTCGTTCGCTGCTTTGGAGCTGCTGATTTCCTCTTTCAATTTTTTCAGCTCTTCCCTCTGCTGATCCAGCAAGGTCGCTTGCTCGGTCAAGACTTTCTGCCGTTCTTGACTGTGACTCTCCAGCGTCGCTAAGTTGTTCTCTAACTCGGTTAGTTCGCTTTCCGATATCTGATACATCGTTTCGGCCTGCGAAGTAGAACCAGCAGCTAGCCACAAGGAGCACGCCAGCAAGCAGACACATAATCTTTTTGTGGTCCACATTATGCCCTCCTTTATTTTATTCTCTTATATACATAAGGCGCTCCGTTAATAGGAGTAGACTTTTCAGAAAATAGAATTTGCCCGCTGCCGTATTGGTATGACGAGACATATGCACCTGATACCCAAGTACCCCCGTAGAGCGAAGCAGGATCGATATTAGTGATAGACATAATGATACTGCCCACAGGGTATAAGTCGGCTTTCTTCACGCACTTCTTCATATCCTGCTTATATGCATTAAGCTGCCCTATGACACTTCCCATATCAGACGACTTAGCGAATTTATTATCCAGCTGCGTACATAGCTTTCGAATAGCCCCCAGCAGCGACTCCTTGTAAGTGCTCATGCTAACACCTCACTTATACAATAGTTTCGTTGACGATGGCTGTAATTTCCTCATCCGTCGACAGCGGGAAGTCGTTAAGCTGCATATATTTCTTATCAGCATCAGCAGCTTTGATATAAGCAGACAAGTCAACCACGCCGGACAGATTATCCCATGCATTGCCATTCCAAACTACATTATCTCCGGCTTTGATTCCGTGAGAAGCATCAGCCGTTACGACGTTGTATACATCGCCTACCGCATTCCCGTTAACAGGGAGATCCGCATAGGTGTTCACGCTCCCGCGATACTTGTAAACGGTTGTGATGTCTGCTTTCTTTGCATAAGTACGATCTACATCGGCGCTCTTTGCATAGGCAGCAAGCGACTGATGCTGCGTCAGCGGGGTAATGGTATTAGCGCCCAATGTAATGACACCGCCCGCGATCTTGGCATCCGTGATACCATAACCTTTCAGCGTGGTGGCTACATCTGCCTTTTTACCCAAAGCAGTATTCACATCGGTCGTCTTTGCGTAGGGAGACAGGTCCACTTTACCCTGAATAGCGGAAATCGTACCGTCTTCGGAAATAGTCACATTATTGCCCGCCTTGACACCACCGATGGTGCTTGCTGTCGGTGCCGGGAGGACGTAGTTATTCGCTCCTGCTGCTACGCCTGCGAGCTTTGCTTTTTCTGCGGCAGTATAATCATTGGTAGAAAGGCCTTTCCCGGCTTCCTTCCTGACAAAAAGGCTATTCAGCTTTGCAATCAAAGCGGTCATAGCAGCAGCAAAATTGGATTTTCTCAGAATTTTATCAATAGTAGCCATATTATTCTTCTCCTTTTAGTAGATTATCAAAAATATCATCAATGACAGCCACGCATTCCGCATCGGTTGCATAATCTGCCACGAAATCGCCAGTATCAGCCGGAGTCAACACACCAGTTAAAACTCCTACGGCAGACAGGACTCCCGTAAGTGTTGCGTTATCACTCATCAGAAAGTCACCTCTTCTGTCAGTTTCAGCATGTGTGGTGGAATCACAGTCGCAACAAATCCATCAGGCCGGCGCAATTCGACATCATAGTAGTATGTGCCATACGCCAGATTATCTGTTTCTCTAGGAACAATGGTGATGCAATTATTAGCAGCCGCTTTTTGGATAACGACTTCCTCATCGTTTGTGGATCTTTTTACTGTAAAAAGCACCTGATCATCCGGAGTGATTTCGTAGTCAGTACCGTCTTGATTTTTGATTTGCAGTCTGAAAGTAGCAGTATCCCCTCTTGTCAGACTAATTACATTGCGGACCACTTTCAGCATACTTTCACCCCTGTTCCATATAAAATTCAGTCTTTTCGCGAAGTGTGTCCCCTCCGCTCATCCACTCATCATCTTCGGACAAGACGGCTAAATCCCATCTCTCGCAGGTCGTCGCTGGTCCGTACCCATCCAGATCTGCTGCTTCAGCATGCGTCATGAAGTGGTCTGCATCGACAGGGATATCAAACACGTCGGCGATGGCCGCCGATAGCATAGCGAGCGATTCGATCTGCTCCTCCGTGGGCGGCTCATCTCCAAGACGAGCTCTCCGCGGATCCCTGTACGCCTGTGCATCCCGACAGCAGCAAAGAGCTATAGCAATGCTGCCCGTATTTCTGTGCCATGTCGCCGTGGGAATCGTATCAAGGGGACGGCTGCAAATGATTTCACCGTCCCCATCAATGCAGAAATGGTAGTCACGAAAGCTGGTGTAGTGTCCGCCAGCCGTCCAGTGCCAGTACACCACGACGGGGTTCGGATACCGATAAAATGGCGGGCGTGCTTCTTTCAGCATCCTCCTGATGGTGTCCATATCCATGGTTATCCCCTCCGTCTCTTCACCAGTGCTGCCAGGTCATGCACGGCAGACACACCGGCGTTATCCAGATTTTCCACGATGGACAGCAGTTCGGACGATGCCAAGTAAGCGATCACAAGATTTGCAAACTCACTTCGCCCCAGCATGAAGTCCACCAGTGCGCCCGCCACGACAAGCAGCATGTAAACGGTAATTTTCTCGACAAACTGCGTGCGCATAGCGTAGCTATTGATGACACCAGCACGGTGCGCCGCCGGGATGCCCTTGACCGAGTCGATAAGAGATGGCTTCTCCGCCATAGACTCGGACAGATAGCCGTAAGACAGCGCAATAAACTTGGCAAACAAATCTACGCACACGATGCAGGCAAACGCCGTGAAGAGCTCTAGGTGCCGTTCAAGGGCAAGGAATACGATGCCCAAAGCCGTCTTGTATGGCCAGCCGATGTACAGCCCATCAAACACTTTCCCTACCCAGATACTGATCTCATTCAGATTCATGCTTTCACCTTGTCCCCTTCTTTCACTTCTGCCTTTTCAACAAGCGGCTTACTCCTTACACATTTTGAATTTGTGCAAAGCCCCGTTTTCTTATCCATCTTTTTGTGGCATAAAAAGCACCGTTCCATTTTAGATTACTCCCCTCTTCCTTGTATACTCTGCGACAAGCTCTTCCCTCTCGGCTTTCAGATCTGAATAATAATCTTCATCTTCTACGGCTTTTGCTTTCGCCATTTCTGTTTCGATATCATTGATTTTTCTAGCATATTCAGAATCAAGAGCTGCCAGTTCGGCTTCTCGCTTCTCTTCTTCTGTCGGTTCCGGTTTAGCCTGATATGCTCCATCTTTATACAGCAAATCACCTTGCAGGGCTTTGTTGTAGGTCAAAGCGTCTTGCACAACATGGACCTTGTCTGGATATTCCACTTTGGCTTTGGTCTGCAGTTCTTCCACCGTGTCACCATGTACACCGGTCACATAAGAGGTTACTCTTTCACCTGTTGTTTCGTAGATAGACAAATATGTCAAAGTAGGATTGGCAATAGATACTACCATCGCATTATCTCCTTACATTAAAATAACCTCCATCAATATGATTGGAGGTCTAAAAAATGAAAAATCCAAATGGATATGGTTGTATTAAATTATTAAGTGGTTCACGGCGGCGGCCGTATTGCTTTGTTGTGTCCCAGCAAGGCAAGCAGAAAGTCATTGGTTACTTTGCTACTAAGTTGGAAGCTCTTGCCTTTCAGGTTGACTATAATCAGTCTCATGGACTTCACCGCCTTTCAGACAACAAAATAACATTTGCAGAGCTATATACTCGCTGGCTTCCCAAACACATCGAATACAGCAGCGTGTCTGATAGCACCATACACGGCTACGAAAGCGCCTATAAGCACTGCAGGCTTTTTGTATGACTTACCAGTATCCGACATCAAATACAGCCATTTACAAACCGTCATAGATGGAATGAATAGGTTATCATATGCCAGCAAGAAAAAGGTCCGCAACCTGCTATCACTGCTATTTGCATACGCTCGCAAAATGGAATACACGTCTCATGATTTTACTGGACTTATCCGAATCGGTAAAAACAAGCCCGTCAATCCACATCAAGCCATGAGCAAGCAAGCCATCAATCGACTTTGGAAGCTGGCTGATAAAGCCGATGTCGATATTGTACTGATACTCATCTACACCGGCATGCGTACTTACGAACTACGCAATCTCAAAAAATCAGATATCAATCGTAGGCAGAAGTATATCCGCATCAAAAAATCAAAAACCGAAGCCGGAAAACGAATCATCCCTATCGCCAGTAAGATATGGCCTCTCGTAGAAGCTAGATACTCTTTACAAGGCGATTTTCTGTTATGTGATGAAAGTGGTAATCCCTACAGCTATAGTCGTCTCTCTCGCCTTTTTAGCCGTGTCATGAAGCTAATTCACGGGGAGAAATACAAACCGCATGACACTCGTCATACATGTGCCACTCTGCTTGATGCCGTAGATGTCAACGATAACGCCAGAAAAATGATCCTTGGTCACGCCAGGCATGATGTAACCAACGGGGTGTATACTCACAAAACCCTAAGGCAACTACGTAAAGCTATCGAAAAAATTTGATACCAACCTGCTGCTAACAGAATAATTGCCCCATTTGAAAAGTACCACGAGCACTGTATGCATCGTGATACTTTTTTGCTGCCAGGATTCTGACGATTTCTAGGATTTTGGGCGAATAGACAATTCTAGGATATCCGTAATTATCGGCTTTTCTGCCATTCTACGAAAATCATTTTCTACAGGGTGGAATAGCGAACGAAGAACATTCATTTCCAATAGCGTTTTCTATGCCGTTTACTGCACTAGGCACAGTAGATATAAGCGCCTGGAATTCTTCTTATAACAACTATGACAATGAATTTACATTAACGAAAACTTCAATAAAGTTTCGGTTCTTTCCTCATCATTTTGTCGCCTTTGGCATATAGAGACAGGGTGTAACTGGTACCATCGGTACATATACATTGCCTGTTTCGTATCTGAAGTTTTTTACCACGGTTACAGGATTTGGCCAGGATCGCGCCTGGGGACCGATAGATTCGGCGCTGACTGTTTGCAAGAACGGTTTAACCTCAATTACTCTTTCGTGCCATGAGAGTTGCAGCGCGTATGTAATAACTATTGGTATATAAACAGGGTGGAACTACCCAGCCATCGCCAATCACATTCCCGGTAAGCTTTGCGTCAAAATGTCTTACCGTTGTTCCAAAGTTACAAGCTCCCGGCGATACCGGTAACATGAGCAAAAACAGGGTATGTGTTACCAATTTAACAGCTCGCGGTTTTGGTTTAGAGTATCCGCAGTCTGCCTATAATTACATAGCAATTGGTATATAAACAGGGTGGATTTAGCTCTGGGTATATAACTTACCCGATAGCTTTTTCTTCCTTTTCATCGGTAGTCATTCAGGGGAAGCAGTCCAGCGGCTCGTGTGAGTTTCGCGTATGGAATACGTCTAAAACCGGCTTTCAGACCGCGGGGGATCGCGAAACTCAAGGACTATTCTGGATAGCTATCGGCTACTAAACGATACCGAACACTAGCCAATTGTACGGAAAACCTTTGGGGTTTGATACGACGGTATTGCTAATATTCACCTTCGAATCTTGCGTGTACCAGTTATAGCCCCAAACGCCGCTATTAAGCGAAAATGCAACGGTTAATACCTTAGACAAAGATAGTGGATAGACAAACGAACTACCACCAATTCCACCCTGTCTAATAGCCTATCGCGATAACTCGTACATCAGCCCCAGCTCCAGACGATTCCCATCCAGTAGTATTCCCACCGATTGCTGGTCCCCAGTCCATCTTACCGCCATTGCCTGAATAATCGCCTGATATACCCAGCAGAGCATGAGGGAATGCTATTGCCCATGATCCAGATTTACCAGTTTCATATCCACCCTGTCTCTATATGCCAAATGCTACCCAATGGAAACCGGCATAATAATTGCCATTATCGTACATGGAAGTTGTAAATTCCGTAACAGAAAAATTATTTTTTATGCCAAAGTTACTATCTGAACCTGCCAAAACATAGCTCGTTAATGCTTGCCCTGTAATCGAAAAAATGGTAGTAAACGCGATCGGGAATTTGATAGTTTCATGTCTATAGGTCCTAGCAGACTTTCCACCCTGTTTACATACCAAATGCTAGCCACTTCGTGAAGTTCGGAGTGCCGCCGTTGTTATGCAACTCAACAGTAGTCATAGTGATATCGTACAGATTGACAGCTTCGGTTTTATTTGATGCATTAGCAGTAATACAAAGAACAGTTTTGAAAGCAATCGGATAAGTGACGTATCGAGTATTGTATATTGTTCCACCCTGTCTATATCCCAATACTTGTCCACAGAATCGATGTACTCGAATTACCCACCGAGCTTCCCCATTCGAATCCGGAGACGTTATTGGATCCGGCATAGATGATTATGTTCGCGGATAGGACTTCCCCGAAAGTTATAGCAAAAGGAAGTCCAAAAGACGAAAATGATATAGGATAAACCACACCCCCTGCAACGCTGGAGTTTCCACCCTGTCTAGTAACCGATCCCGATGTGATAAAATCTTCGCCCTTCGCCACCGCACCGGATAGAACTATTCGAAATAAATAACGCAAGGTCAGCGTTCCACAGATCATCATTTGAGACGGTGCTATCAAACTGAGCAAACCCTGATAATACATGGTTAAACGATATGGGGAATGGTACAGTTCCAGAGCCAATTACACCCTGTCTATACGCCGACAGCAATCCAGTGTAAACTCCCATCGAAGTAGTATGAATACCATGAAAATTGAGTATTGCTGTTTTGGGTAGCTACTGATTGATACCAATCGGCGTGGTCGAGGTTGGTCACATTTACTTGATTGACCACAAGTGTATGAAACTTACTAAACGCAATCGGGAATACTGTGGGGCTGCTAGTACAATGTCCACCCTGTATAATTATCGGGATCGTCCCTCCCAGCTTCACCCACCATGCATTAGCGTTTGACACGTCCCCTGCAACGACGCCAGCTGCTGAGAGATCATCCGTATCGAGAAACCGTTTGAACGGAGTGTCGTTGATTGCGATTGAACCATTCCCGCCACGGTGATACAGGCGGCCATTAGGGTTTTCTACCCAAAGTTGGCAACCGCTCTTATTCCCTAGGGCTGGCGGAATATTAAGTAACTGCCCGAGCTGCGTCGGCTGATTCGAGAATTGCGCTGATGTATGGAAGGATCGCATAAACACGCCCAATGCACTCAAGGCCTCATTCGTCGTTGGAAGGCTAGCGCTACCATCCAGCCTGTGCAGGTAATCCCACAGTCCTACATCCCCGTCCAGAGTTTCTGCTTTGCCAACGGTTATATTGGCTAATGAATCGGTCCCTGTACCGCCATGGCTTACTGGCAAAATGCCGGTGACGCCGCCGACTACTGTCTTATCAGCTGCGTTAAGCGTTCCTGCGTTTTCGCTCGCAAGATCTGTTTTGATAGTCCTGCCCAGCGTGGCAGGCGTTACGATTTTCGACGTGTTCGTCCCTGCTGTGACTTCTGCCTGCGTGGCATAGTCAATCGTGCGGTAGAGCATCGCCCACACGACAGATCCGTCCGCCATGGTGTGCCCCGCACTGCTCCAGACGGGTTCCCAAGCTGCGCTCGTCCCCGCGGTGACCACTCTTGCGACAACATTCGCGGGCATGTTTGGGCTCTTGACCACCTGCCCGACTTTATAGGCGGTGCTCGGCTGCCAGAGCTCGTCAGCCACCAGACTAGAAAGCACGGAGTGCTTATTCTTTTCAAACTCGATATACTGCTGTTCTGTAGTGCCCTTTGACGGGTTCGCGGGGTCGGGATAGTCAAACATTCCCGCGGTTGACTGTAATTTCAATACGTCTGCCATTTTTTACCTCCTAAGCTAAACTGTTTCGTTAACGAATCCCTGCCATGTAATATCGACGACGCCTGCCACCTGATTGCCGTCCTCATTCAGTAAGGCTATACGGCACGGCGTGCGGGATAGTATCTTGGGATACCTGACAACGCCGCTCCCCTGCACAGCATCGATGCGCACGGCGGTGGTCATGTAGTTCGGGGTAGTAATAGGAAGCTCCACCCCTTCCGCCGGTACAGATAAATCTTCGAAATGCTCCTGCCGGTCGGGTACGTCGATATAGGCGTGCAGACTCTTGACGATAGTTTCTTGAATGCTAGAATTCTTCGCCACGATTTTGATCTGGATGGTCGCACCCGCCTGTACCAGCACTTTGTCTGACCACTGCTTCCAAAGCTCCTCGGCGGTGTTGCCTTTGATGAGCTGCCGGTAGTACACAATGGCGGGCCCTGTTATTTCTGTAGTCAGCCAAAGCTGCCCCGAGGCAGGAGCCACAAATTCTCCCATCGCCTCGTAAGCCGCGAAGGCTGTATCCCACATGTACGCAGCGGGCTTCGTCCACAATCTTCTGCCCGCTTCATGCCACATGGTGGACGCATTCGGCGCATGGATATAGCCATCACTTGCCAGTACAAGGCCGCTGGTCTGGATGTCTGCCCAATAATTCGCGCCAAAATCCTTATCAAAAAGCACATTTTCTTGTAATAAGTCGCCCATCTCCAACAGGCAATAGGCAAAATTCTTCGACTCATTCCCGTTCTGATCCACGGCCTTAATCATGACGGCATGTGTGCCCGGCCGGACGGTCTGCGTCTCGTATGGCTGGTTCGTGATAAGCCCTTCCTGGACGGGTATCCCCGCATCCCAGTTGAGCTCTTTGCCCTGTGTATATTTGAGGATAAATCCTGCCACGTCATTCGGCTCGGGGTAGGTGTATTTCCACCAGTACCGGCGGATGGAAGAGCTCATCCTCTCGACGTTCAGCACCTCCACGTCGGGCGGAGGGATCTGGACTGAAACTGGCTTAAAGCTGTATGCCAGCACATCAGCCAAACTCTGTTCCATTCCGCCGAAGATATTAAACGCCGTGAACTTGAAGTAAATAGTCTTGCCGATATAAGAATTGGCAAGACCTGACTTCAAGAAAGCTTCATCACATCTAGCAATTTGCGAACCTCTTTCATGGAATACGGCTTCATTGCCAAATTGCCCTCTTACCAAGCCCGAAAGCCGCCAGGTTCCATCTTCCAACAATTCGGCGGCCTCATAAGACAGGGCTTCTCCACCTACATAAAGGACCGTATCACCATTGGCAGCACTTTCCGCATCTACGGACGTGAAGCTGCCTTGATTTAGCGTCATTTCAAGGACTGTATCTTCAATGTTCAGCGGCTTCGTCAGCGTCCCGTAGCGGGCACGGTTGTCGATGGTGCCCAGCTTTTTGTAATACTGGTTTGTATCAGACACCCAGACAGAGCAGCCACCCCAGTTCGGATTCTTGCCCCACGTGCCGATCCACACCTCATTATCCGCATTTGTCATGAGTGCTGGCGGTTGGAATATCATAGGCGGTTCGCAGACACCGGGATCCGGGTTGAAATCAATGAGTGGGCGCTCATTCTCATGTACATCATATTCCGCATCACTATACACACCTTTTGCTCTCGAAATCGCCGTGAAGGTGATAATGCCGTCCGTGCCTTCCGTCGCGCTGTCGATCATAGCCGGTTGGTTCTCGATCCCCATGAGCGGGTCATTCAGCATGACAAGGTCGCCCGGTTCTAGTCGGCAGAAGGCCCAATCGAGCTTGAAGGTATATTTCACTCGTTCGTATTTGTTTTTGCGACACAGTTCTTCCGCCAGCTTGACGGCGCGGGTCTTTGTATACAGGTAATGTGCCTGCGTCGTTGACGCCTGCCGCACTCCAAATTCCTTGATGTCATCATTATCCTGGTAATTGACGATTTCCTTCTCATAAGCATTCGCACGGTTCAGAAATTCTACAGATATTCGGTTGTAAATCTCCGATGAATCCTTGCGGCTGTATGAAATGCATACTCCGCCAGTCTGAGGGATGAAATCATCCGGCGTCAGGTTGTACCGAATCGTCTTGCCCGGTTTCCACTTGCCTACGGGGCGGTCAGCACGCGGCACAATCTTTAGCCGGTTATTTGACCAGAAGATATAAGCATTGGTTATGGTCGCGATGTCATTGATGATCTCACGGGCTGCCTTCGCATCCAGCTTGTCGGACGGCGTAGAAATCAGCATGTCCGCTTCCTTGCAGTACTGCCTGTAGTTCTCTATCCCGTCGATTTCCATCCCGCCAAGGCCGATTTTGTCAAGCACATAGAGGATATAGTCGGCGGGGTTCACGTCCACCCCATCCCCCGTTTCCAGCAGCTTGCCTTTCACTTCGAAATTGTAGGAAGGCATGGATCCGCTATCCCCGAGGTCAATAACACCCGCCATGTAAGCAAGCCCGCTATAAGCGAGCGCCTTATCAGGATGCTTCCCCGCCGTGTACGCCCATGGCTTCTGATCTTCTTTCCCATCGAAAAGCGTGAGTCCAATGTCTCCGTTGGGATACTGGTATAGGCTCTTGTCTTTCCACATTTTGCCGATGCCGGAAATTCGCCCCTCACACAATGCGAGGATCAGCGCCACGGTATAGGTGTAAGTGGTGGTCGTCGTCCTTGACCCGCCACCTTTGCCGCTCTTCTGGCTCTGTCGGTGTTCGTGTGCAGTGAAGTCATCGTAATAGATGACATTCGGAGAGATGCGCGTCGTACCAAGGATCTCTGGGACGGTTGACCCATATTCAGCCGTGGAGACCGTGAAACTGGAAATCTTATTTTCCCTTATGATCGTATTGTGGTGGCCGCCCATGACTACCTCCTAAACCGATACACACCATGCAGCCGCGATTTTCCTTTGGCCGTCAAAAACATGACGTCATTGATGTCTGACAGGATGACGCCACGCTCCACCATGGCGTGGATCACACGCCCGTCCCCCACATACACCGCACCATGAGAGACGCAGCGTCCAAATTTATACAGCAAAAAGTCCCCCGGCTGAATGTCGGCCAAGGGGACTTCTGCGCAATATCTTTCTACCACTTTGAGAAACCATTCCTCGCCATGGTGCAGATGCCACTCATTGGAATACGGGGGAATCTTGATAGCCCCACGCTTGATGTATCCCGCTCCTTCAAGGCAGGCGATGAGTAGCATGCCGCAGTCAATGCCCTTGCCCTTGACCTTCGCCTGATTCACGTGCGGCGTCCCCAGCCATGTGTAGGCCTCTTCTACGATAGGATTCACAGTAACACCTCCTTCAACGGAACGAATGGCGCAATGACAGACGCGGAGTCTTCTTCCGTGCTGGATGACACCGTGCCGCCGCTATTGGCATACGTACCTTGCGGATAGAACCTGCGCCGCGGGAACTCTTGCGACATCCCCTGCACCTTGCTTTTGACTGTGAGCTTCATAGCAAGACCGCCGCAGGACTTGACCTCCGTCAGCCAGGAAAATAACCCCACAACACCCATCACCTTGCCGTCTAAATCAAAGAAACAGCGGCTCATGGCAAGCGTCGCCCGGTCGAATGCTCCATCATGCGCCGCTAGGAAGATCGGCTTATCGCCCAGCTTGTCCTCGATAGTCGCATAAATAGATACTGTCATGGAGTCGACGGAAACAACATTGTTCAGCTTCGTTTGCTCTCTCTTTAGCATAATTGCATTATGCAGGTATGTATGCCCGCCGTAGGTCACATCATGGTCGGCATCGGTGAAATAATATGCAGTCCCGCTAAAAAGTGTGAGAACATACAAATCACACGACACCATTTCCTTCTGCGTATTGAGATACCTAGCCAGCTCTTCTGTTACGCTTTTCATCGGACCACCTTCAATGCGATAGAGCACTCAAATAAATTTACGTATTTCTGCTTCACTGTGATCCTCTTCTTCGCGAATACCACCTTCCACCAATAATCGTAAGTCGCCGTGACAACAGCCCCAGTGTTCGGCGGATGATTGAATACGATCGCCCCTCGGTCGATGGTGTACTCCTGCGCCGTGCGCTCCGCCCCGTCTACCCATACCGTCAGCTTATCCGCATAATACGTCGGTTCCTGCTGGCCATGCATGTTTGCCGTCAGCTGGTAAGACCCATCGCCGTTCCTTGCCAGCCGCACTTTCTCGCAATGGTAGTTCTCCGCATCCTTGTAGAAGAATGGAATAAGCGTCCCCTTCACACGGGAACGGAATGCAAAGAGCGTATCTTTCTCTTCTGCCGTCAGAGCTGGAAAATCGATGGTAAACTGCCATCCCGGCAGCGTCTGCGAAGTGATGGCGCGCCGCTTCCCGCTGGCAGTCGTCTGCTCCGCCACGTCCCAGTCGTCCTCGACCTGCGAGGACCACTTCACACGTCGGGCATTCAATGGAAATAAAAGACTCGCCATTTACCACACCCCCGCGTCCGTCGTAAAATCTCGTGTCCCATCGAAAAGCATCTGCTTGATGGAGTCCATGCCGCCGCCTCGAAGGAAATCCATAAAAGACGACGCGTCCATGGCCGATACATTCAGCGTCACGCTGCCGCCGCTTCCCGCCGCGCCCATGGCCGGTGTTCCCACCTGCCCGCCTTCTGCGTAGTGGGGGCTATTCAGCATGTTCAAATATCCTGTGCCCAGTCGCTGGACGGCCGCTGCATTGATGACAAATTCTCCATTGGAAAGCATGGCCGGAATAGAATCGGAGGTGCCTGTCCCCGGACCGGTAACAAAGCCCCCTTCCTTAAACACGCTTCCGGCTGCTCTGGCAGCACCCATCTGCCCGGCGACAATGCCTGCCGCAGCAGGGGCGGCCCATGGGTTGGCAGCAATGAGTGCCGCCGTTGCATTGGCGGCTAGTGTCCCGCTCTTGGCTGCCTGCGCTGCTTTCTCCTTCGCTGCGCTGGCGACTTCCTGTGCGGTCTTTGTCTTTCCCAGTCCGATCATAGTCATCAATGAGCCAATGGCTTTTTGAAGCACTGCCTGAAGGACAGTGGAAAGCACATTATTAGCCAGATTGTTCATGATGTCGCGGAAATTCTTCCCGTAGACGATGCACTGGGTCAGCCCTTGCGCTATCCCATTCACCAGCTGCTCTTGCACCTGCGCCAGGGTGAGATTCATGTACTCGCCCCATTCCATGGCGTTTAGCATCATTTGTTCATGCCAAATCTGCCGCATGTCATTCAGAGCCTGCTCATTAGCCAGGATCGTTGCATAGCTCTCCCCTGTGATGGCGTCTTTCTCCTCCATCATGGCCGTGAACTCTTCAAGGGACGCTGCATGGCTCGCTCTATCCAGCTGCCGCTGGGCTTCCTTGACAGCCGTCTCTCGTGCGTTGACCTTTTCAATCGCTTCAATCTGGATCGTGCTTATCGCGTTCGCTGATTCGATTTCTATGTTCTTCTTCTCGGCGGCTATGTCCTGCGCTGCCTTGATGGCTGCCGCCTTCTCTTTGGCATAAGACGCTTCAAGATTCGCCTGCTTCTGCTGCAGAAGGCCAGCCTGTTCTTCGTTGCCTCCCGCCTGCGCCTTGGCAATTTGTTTGGAAAGCTGCGCCATTTTTTGCTGATATTGGACGGCCTTTTCTCCGCCATCAGCATAGGCTTCCAATTCCTCATTGGCCTTTTTTTGCAGTTCGCCGTATTTAGCAACGGCTTCTCCTACGGCCTGCGCCCTCTTTTGCGCCTCTTTCAGAATTTTTGCATAAGCACTGATAGGCCCGGTATTTACCTGACTTTTGATTTTAGTGGTAATCTCTGCGGCCGGATTTGTATACTTACTCTTACCCACATTGTAACTTGCGGCGACAGCTTTACCGATTGACGCCAGCACATTCTCTCGAAGCGGAAGAACGGCCTCCGGCCCTGCTTCCCCCACAATGGCAGGCGTACCGTGTTTGAGCTGCCCGCCATTAGCTAGAGGGACCAGCCCTCCGGCGATCCCTCCCCTTGCCATGCCAAATACGCCGCCTTTGGCGCGGCCGGCAGGAGTAACGCCCTCACTTCCTCCGTCCACATTGCGGCGAATGACATTCACGACCGTATCAATCGGATGCGCCATGAAGTCTTTGAGTCCCTGCCAAATACCCTTGGCATAATTGACCGCTTCATCAAACTTCTGCCTCACGGAAGCAGCCATGTCTGATACGGCATCGACGACTGCATCCCGCACGGAAAGCGCAATGGCCTTCACTTCATCCCAATGGGTGTAAAGTAGTACGAGTATAGCGATAACTGCGGAAATCGCTAATATAATGGGGTTCGCCTGGCAAGCCAAAGCAAATGCCATAGCAGCCCCTTTGGCGGCGAGGAAGGCCGTCTGCACACCCTTGATGATGGCCACAGTAGCTGCCATGGCTCCAATCGCTTCCACCACGATAGTGACGGCGGTCTGATTTTCCATGATGGTATCTTTCATGGACGCGAAGGCAGTCATAACACCGTCAGCAGCGGCCGCTGCTGCGGGACTTATCCCTTCTAGTTCTTGAACGATGGCATCATGCAGCCCTACGTCCTTCGCCGCGTCACGAATAGCATTGATGTGCGTCTTGAATCCTTCCGCCATTTCTCCCGCCGCATCAAGAACCCCTGGCACGTTGAACGCCTGAGAGATGATATCCCCCATCGCGCTCATACTGTTTGCTACCGCTTCCTGCGCATTGGAAAACTTCGCGGAAAGGGTGTCCGACATGGAACTGGCCGCGCCTTCTGTCTTCTCGGTGATTTCGTCCCATAACGTCTGCAGGGCATCTTGCGTAAGCTCGCTTTTCGAGCTCATGTCTTTCAGCTGCTCTACAGGGATACCCATTTTCTCGGACAACAGCTGCCATGCAGGAATCCCGGCGTTAATCAGCTGCATCATGTCCTGCTGGCCGATCTTGCCCGCCATTTGCATCTGGGTAAGAGCCAGATTGACCGCCCCTACCTGCTCGGACGTCAGCCCATACGCAGACCCAAGGTCTACGATTTTCTGCATTTTGGATGTGGCCGTGTCCACATTGTCGCCAATATTGACCCACGCTCTGGCAAGCGGCAGTAGCTGGGTCGTATCATAGGCAGACGCTTCGCCGATGTCCTGAATGTTTTTTACAAGGCGGCTCGCCTCCTCATCGCTATTGAGAACGAAGGAAAGCCCCTTGTGCAAAAGCTCCGTTTTGGCTGCCGCCGACAGTGCCGCTTTCCCGAATGAATAAATGGATCCTACGGCAAACGCCCCCGCCACCATGTTGCGAATCTTTCCAAGGGCTCCGCCAAGGGCGTCTACGTCGGAAGATGCCTTCTTCGCGCCATTCGATACTTCGCCGAAGGGGTTAGGGATTTTGACATTCTTGACGCCTTTCAGCTCGCCCTTGACCTTCCCGCTCTCAGCTATCGCTTTACTTCCGTCGGCAGTGATTTCCACGCGGATTTCATGCTGTGCCATTCTTTCGCCTCTTTTCTTCCTGCTCTTCAATGAGGGCCTTGATGTATGCTGCTTCGCCCCAGTCGTACTTCCCACGGAAATCTCCAGGCAGCAGCTCTTCCACCTTGACGCCCCTTTTCGGAGCCCTCATGCCACTATTGATGACAGGCGCCGTGATGAAAGATGCCGTAAAAATGCGCCTGTCTTTCATTCTGTCCACGTACCCGTCTATCCTGTGAGTGATTTCCCACGGAGTGGCGGCGGCTATCTCTTCGCCCGTCATTCGCAGTTTCCCATAACAGATAGGCATGATAGCCGAAAGATATTCCCTAAATGTGGTTATTCTTCCGGCTTCACTCCGTTTTTTTCGTCTGCCTCTGTGCAGTCTTCCAGCCCATCCACATCCTGCACCGCCACGGCCATTCTATCAAGCAGCGTGCGGGATACCTTCGCCCCCATCAGGCCAGACACTGCCACCGTTATCCAAAATACTGCCGACAGACTCGGAAGTCCTTCCTCATAAACAAATTTTTCGAGTAACGCCTCGGCCTCTGGATCGGTGATCTTTTTATCCGCCTGCTTTAATGCCAGTTTGAAGGCATGACTCAGCAGCTTGTAATGGGTGTCCCCCTGTGATAACTGCACAATCAAATTTCCATCGTTCTCGGCATCCAGTTTTTCAAAAACGGATAAAGAAAAAACGAGCGCATACTCGCGCCCGTCAATCTTTACCCACACTCTTCGCAGAATGCGGTCATATCTCATTTGTTAGCCTCCTACATGTCCGGTCCCGGAATCTTTGACGCCGTCTACAGTGGTTAAGCCAGTGTAGAATTTAGGCGCACCTACCCCGCCAAGGGTGATACTGAAGGATACCATATCATCATGCGGCGTTTCGTCCCCCAGCTTGGTGATGTTGTACCAGTTGCGGTCTGCTTCTCCTGCATCCGTGAAGAAGCGGCAGATATCCACCGCTTCCCCTTTTACGAAGGCATCCTTGAGTGCATCGTAGGCTGCATCGCCCTTGGTCACGTAGCCCTCGACGGAAAGCTCAGTTGTCTTTGTTCCTGCGTAGGTTTCACCCCAACCGCCAGAATCCTTATTGCTCCCATCGATGGAATCTGCAGACATTTCGAGATTTCCCTTGGTCTGTCCCCCGATTGCCGACCATTTCGGTGCTGCCTCAGTGGCTCCCTCACCAAAATTCAGATACACGATACAATTTTTGCCCTGAAGGCGATGCTTCGCATCCGTCATAGTGGCTCTTACTTTATCTGCCATGTTCTTCCTCCATTACATCCAAACTTTTGCTTTATAAGTGATGAGGCAAGCCCCCGCTCTGCCAGTGACTGCCCCGAACTGCATTTTCGTGACGGCTCCATGCTGGACCATATCGTCAAGTGTATCATTCGCCGTCAGCGCTTCTCGCACATCCATTGCCATATCCTCTACCCCATTTTCCGATGACGGATCAATGAGATAAATGGAAAACGCAACAACGGCCATGTCGGCCCCTTTGGATGTGTCCACGAATTCCATCTCGCCAGCTGCCACGGTTCCGGTCGGAACATTTGGGATAGCTGCCCCCTTGAACTCCTTCACCCATGTAAGACGCGGCAGGCTTTCTTCCAGGTAGCTTCTGACCTTTTCCGTCAGCTTCGAGAGATTGAAACGGCCCTCGTCCATGCTCCACGTTCCTCCTCATCATCCTTCTCCTCATCCGCGAGGAAATCTGCCTTGAGAATCCTCCCCCGCAGGTCTTCCACAAGAGACGCATAGATCTTGTACTTGATGGAGTAGGCATCTTCCTGCCTGTCTCCGATCATCGCACTGGCATCCGTCCCAATGAGGTTCAGGCAGCAGTCACGGCTCGCAACCGCCACGGCCAGCTTCTTAGCCATGGGTGTTACCGTCACTTTCTTGACGTTGTATGCTGCCGCTATATGGTCTACGTACTCATTCGCATCGGAGATTTCCTGATCCGTCACACGGTTGATGAGCAGCTGATCCGCGATGTCGTCTTCTCTGATGTACTCTGTCATGATTACCTCTTTAGCCCTTGGGCGATCTCCATACATGCAAGATCCGTGTAGTGGTCAAATACCTTGACCACGTCCCCCTCTTTGGCGTCTAACGCTTCGTACAAGAAAGGATCTGGGCGAATGCCCGGCCAGTTTACCCTCTTTGCGAAAATAAACTCCCCGCCCTTCGCCCACCTTAGCGCTTTTCGGGTTCGGGGAACAATGACGCGGGGGCGCGCGCCGTTGTGGATAGGGATCCCATAAGGCGCTTGCCCTTCATCCAGATACACCGTCCCGACAAGCCCCTGCTGCATGATCTTAATTGATCGCTCCAGATTGCCCGTCCTTGGTGTAAATCGATGGTGTTCTCCCGCGTATTCCTGCACCATCCCGATACTCTCTTTAATGGCCAGCCGACACATACTCTCGAATATCTTCTTTGCATCCATCAGCCGCCCCTCCATTCACAAATCAGACAGTCGCTGCCTTGATCTGAATGTTGCGAAGGACTGCCGCTGCCCTGGTCGCTTTGAGAGCCACGGCTGCTACCATTTCCACATCGCCCTTCTTGACTGCGCCTGCAGTGCTGAAATCCGGAAGGCGGGATGTAATCATGGAAGAACCAGCCACGGTCACGCCATGGAAGCCATCAAGGCCAAAACGAACGGCATAGATGGAAGTCGTGCCCTTCTTCGGATCAATGGACACTACAGGATCATTAGAGCCGCTCTTCGCGCCAAGGTCAATGAGCGGAATGCCGTCATACATCGGGATGATCTTTCCAAGATTGTCTTTGGTTTCCTGATACATGGTCGCGCGGCGAATGACTGCTTTGAACTTCACAAACATCTTGGAGCTCATCAGCAGCGCGGATGGGGTCCCGTCCATGGCCGCAAGTGTTTCATCCAGATTGTCCAGGAAGTCCATGAAATTGGTCTCAATCGCTGCTGCCGTGGAAAGGTCGATCGGCTTCGCCAGCACGTTTTCCGTGTCGCTCCCCTTAATGGCTACATCCAGCCCATCAAAGGCATTTGTATTGGTGGTACGGTTGCCATTAATCACCGTATCGTTAAACAGCGCAGACGCTGCTTTGATTTTCTGGCGTGCCTGCAGTGTCAGCTCGTTCTCTACCCCGCCCATGCTCGCGATAACGCGGTCAATTTCATAGGACCCACCGAAGATAGCCAGGTCTACAGACTTGCGTTCTTTGGTGACTTCCTGCGGGGTGTAGTCGCTGTTAATGGCACGGAATGCCGCCGTCGGCTGGGTTTTCAGTCGGTTATAGGCATACGTCAGCGTTGCGCCACCACCAGACGGGGATACCACGTCCGCGAATGTCAGATTGTTTAGCAGGTAGTTGGATTTCTGGAACTCATCGATAGTTCCCTTTGCCAGCATGTCCTGTGTATTAAGTTTTGCCTGTTCAAGTGTTACTGCCATTTGTCATCTCTCCTAATTGTTGTTTAATTGGGCAGCAATAGCGCTCGCCAAGGTCACGTTGCCACCGTTGGCGCCGCTCCCCTGCTCACCATTGCCACCTTTACCGCCACCGCTTCCGGCGTTCTGGTTGTTCTTCACTGCCCAGGAATTATCCTTGAGCCATGCCGCGGTGCCGTCTTCAATGGATACCTTCTCGCCTTTAGCATTCGTGAACTTATACGAGCCGTCCTCCTCGGCCGCGATGCTCGGAATGAGAATCTTCGCAATTTCTGCCGGGCTGGCTGCATTTCCCTTTGTGAGGGCTGCTACCGTCTGCTGCGTGATGTCCGCATGTACCCTTTTCGCGTGTTCTTCCCCGCGGGCCTTTTCTGCGGCATCATATTTCTTCGTCAGCTCGTCCAGCTGCTTCTGCATCTTCTCGACAGCCGTCTGGTCTCCTGTACCTTTTTCCGTCAGCTCCTGCACCTTCGCTTCGAGTTCGGTGATCTTTGCATCAGACGCATTTTTAGCTGTGCGTTGCTTGGCTGCCTCTGCATTGATTTTACTGATCTCTGCCTTAATGGTCGATGCCAGAGCTTCGCCGCCATCCTGCTTTCCTAATGCTTCGTACACTTCTGCTAATGTCATAATAAGAACCTCCCGTGTTCTTCACTCTTTGGGCTTCTATCCCAATAAAAAAGGCCGTTCTTTAACGCCTGCGGCAGGGCTCCCGTCCCTTTGGAAAGGCAATAAAAAAGCACCTGCATTTGCAAGTGCTTTTATTCCGTTGTACTAATCGAGCCAGGCCTCTTTCAGAACCTGCTTTCTGTACTCTTTATAGAGCTCCTTGATCTCTGGCGGGGCATCATCCTTTAGCCCTCCAGGAACTCCTATATACGGTTTCAGTGTTTCCCACATTTTTAATACTTTATCAGAAAATCGAGCTACCGGCATAATCCTCACCGCCCTTTCAAGACCTCATGCGTCCTATACTCAGTCATTACTTCGTCATACCGACCAAGCGCTCTCATTTGCGCTGCGTACATGCTAATTTCATCAATATTATACCCTGACTTAATCAGATCGGCAACTTTCCCACGATATAACTCACATAACTTTTCGATGTATTTTTCGTTATCAAGAATTGTTCCGTACTTTCTTATATACCATCTGGCATCCTTCCAATGAAACAGCTCATGAATAATCGTGGCTAATTTTTTAGCCTTCAGCGAGCCTTGCATGCCGGAGTACCTAGCCGCCCACTGGCTATCAAGTACCAATTCATTGATTATCAACCTGTTAGCCGCGGCGGAAAACGATCCCAATCTGTTCCCCATTTGATTAGCGCTTTCGATGATGATTTTGGGAAGATCTTCAATATCTTTAACCCCAATGATCTTTGTGCTCTCACTTAATTGCCTTTCCATTTCATGAATCATCTTCGGTTTAGGGACCAATTTTTCGGAAACAAATATGTTGTATTGTGAATTTAGCACCGGTCGCGTCATCAGCATTTTCCCATTATACAAGCCCGCGTATTCCATTCTTCCATACTCCGGAGTCTTGTATTCTTGCACTACCTCGAGCCTACTTTCCATCACTTCATCGGAATATCCCCTCGCATACTGCTTCCAGCTGGCTCCATTCTGGACTTCCTTTGCGCCATTCACCCCGAGAAGTGAATGACGCTGCATCTCTGTAAGGATCATGATGTAGGCGAGCCCTCCGGCAAGCGTCTTGTCTTTCGGGGTTTCGCTTGTTACTCGCATGGATCCATGAAATATGGGAACCACACGGCACATGCAGTTTGGATGAACTGGCAGCTTCGGTAGCTTGTCTTTCGGGAAAATGCCCTCGCCCATCCCCCAAAGGTCTGCACGGGCGTACAGGTCACAAATGTCATCGCATGGATGGCGGCTCGAAAGTTTCCACTTGAAAGCTACGCAGTCGGGATCATTGGCATATTTGTACATGACCCCATCCATGTAGGCTCTCGCCTTCTCAGTGCGGGCGATTCGTTCCGCGAAGTATCGGGCTTTCTCTTGGGTGGCCACGTAAATGGCTTTATCTACCATCTCCTCATTGCCCTTTAAAATAGCGCCGATTATGCCATTGTAGGCCGCCTTGAGTCCCTGCGTGGATAATTTATCTATGTTTCTTTGCGCATCGCGCAGGGCACGTTTGAACGCGTTTCCTTGGTAGTCTTTAGACAGAGCGACAAGCTTTCCCATGAATTTCGGGATTTCCTGTTTCGGAATGACGTGGTCATGGCCGTATCCATCAAAAAGCTCCTTGGCAAGCGTCATGACGCTGCCGCCTTTCTTGATGGCTGCTTCGATGGTCTTTGTCGTCTGCTCCACGACCCACCGGCGGCCATGGGTGGTGCGCTCGGAAAGCGTTAAACCATCCTCGGCCCATGCTTTTGCCATGGCTGCCTTCAGTTTTTTCTTCTCGACGTCAGCAGCTCCGCCCCTCTGGGCTTCTGCCACCAGCACATCCACCAGCTCATCTCGCATGACTTCCATGACGGGGTGCTTCTTATAGGCGCTGCGCACCGCCTCCAGCGGCGTCATTCGCCGTTCCGTCTTGTTTAGGTTCTCCCTGATCTCCCTTGGGAACTCCGCCAGCTCCTTCTCCGCCTTTGGTGTCATCATCTACCCCGTATGCTGCATCCTGCGCGGCTCTCTCTGCCGCTGCCTTCATTTCCTTTAGAATGGTGTCATATACATCCGGTGCCAGGTTCGGCATGTATGCCGCCAGCACCTTCTTCAAGACTTCCTGCTTGTATGCGATGGAATCAAAGCCAAGGTCGATAGCTGCCTGTGCATTCGCCAGTCCGTCCGATACATCGGAGATCTTAAAATCGCGCGGGTATTCTACCTTGTAGCCGGCGTTTTCCCCCGACCATGCCTCATACAGCCTGATAATGGCCTTGTCTGCGTTCTCGCAGCGCACCGCAAAATCAGCAATGCGCTTATTGGTCTTTTCAAAGTCCCATTCTTTGGATACGCCCGACTTATTGTCGCTGGTGCTTGCCCCTAAGATAGACTCGAGCCCGCTCATGCGGAACATCTCTTTCACGCATCGGTCCATTTGCCCCGTCAGCATGTCCGCCGGGGCTGCTGCCGGTGCGATGAATGTCGGCGTGTGCGTGCTCTCCGGTGGATAAGCAAGGACGTTGTTCGTCCCGATGGTGATATCATCCGTCCCGGGGTCTGGGATGGTCAGGATGTTGAACGCCTGATCCCTCAGAATTTGCGCATGCCATGAGCAAAGCTGATACAGGAAGTAGTTAGTCTGCACCACAGAAACGTATTCAGACGGCGGCTTTATGATCCGCTTGTCGGTGTTTCGTGCGAGCCACTGCACCACAGGGACCACCCCGAGCGGGTTCACACCGGTTTCCTTGCTTCCCGCCCCGCTGGTGATTGACCACTCCTCCGCCGTCCATGTGTGAGTGCGGGACGTCTCTGCGTATGCCCCGCTGCGGATACGCTCCTCATACTGAAACATGGTCAGGCGGCCATAGTCATCTATCTTCCAGTCCCTGATCTGCATCGGGGATACGGCCTTCAAGAAGGGGAAGTGCCGATTTCGCACCGCAGCGGAAAGCGTCCCTTCCATTTCATCCGAATTGTCTACGACAATATAGGCCGCTCCGTACAATTTTGCTATGAGCGCCGCGCTTTTGCAGAAGTCCTGGTAACTTGTCCCCGCTCGGTCGCAATCTTCAAGGAACCCATTGAACATTTCAGAATTTCTGTATTCCCGGCGCACTTCGTCTTTGAAAATAGGGTCTACCATCGCATTGACGATAGGCCCTGTGTAGTTCCAGTAGTACGCCAGCTTCTTGCGGTTCGTGAAATTCTCTACCGACTCACGCGGATGCTGAATGAGCCCCCGCCCTTGCTCGAATAATCCGGTCCCATAATAGGCATCATGGATCGTCATGTATTCGTCGCCTCCGGGCAGGTTGATTAGCAACTGGCCTTGTAAATCTGCCATGGTTCCCCCTTAGTAAATATTCGAACGTTTCGCCTTGATAGACTGTCCACCCATGCCGTATCGCACGGCATCGATAGCGTGGTTGTCTGCGTCAGGGTAGGCAGAAATAAACTGCCCCTGACGATTTCTCTCGTATTCGTAGCAGGTAAATTCCCTGTATGTGTTCGGGCACCTGCGCTTATCAATGTATATCTTCCGCCTTTCCTGCAGCCATTTGATGCCGTAAGCTACACTATCAGGCCCTTTGCGGCATCCGATAATGTTGAAGCCCATGTCACGTATTTCAGCAATGCTCTTCGGCTCTGCGGAGTCGGCAATGATCGGTGCCGTGAGGTGCTTGGCGCGCAGGATTTGTGCCACAGCGCGGTTCGTGAGTTTCTGCTGATATACCTCGTCGAAGATATATAACTCTTCCTTCTTGGCGTCATAGTGCATTTGGACGAAAGCCAACGGATCGACTGCAAAGCCAAAGTCCAGCCCGCAATGCAGCCTGTCGAATTGTGCAATCATCTCACTACTCATGCGCAGATCCTCCACATTCTCGAAGACAGCGCCGCCGGTCCCTGTGACTTTCCCCAGATACTCATGCTCGTAGCTCTTGAGATTCTTCCCCTTCAGCTTTTCTGCTTCCAGCAGGAACTGGCTGCCTAGCCATTCCTTCGGGACCTGCAAATAGGTGGAATGGTGTATCAGCCTGTCCGCATCGTCATAGAGCTGTTCTTCATTCACCCAGTTGTTTCTCGACTTTGGCGGATTGAAGGAACAGAACTCCCAGTATTTATCACCGCCGCGAAGCAAGGACTGGTTCAGATTCCGGATTTCTTCCATACCGGCGAACTGGTCGAATTCTTCAAACCACACCACACCGATATAGCCAAATGGCGGCTTGATGGACTTGAGCTTCATGGGATCATCATCGCCCATGAAATAAATCTTCTGTCCCGTATGCTTCAGGGTGATTTCCGGCGGGGAAATCTTTGCGGAAAACAAACCATTAAGGCCCATAGCATCGATTCCCCATAATACCTGCGGATAAACCGATGTCTTGATGGTGTTCCCGACTTTTCGGAGGACGACCGCATGGCACTTAGGATTTTGCAAAAGCAGGATAGGCAGCATGACACTCACAAAAGAGGACTTCGTACTGCCACGACCGCCTTTCATCCAATAATGGGTATGACGGTGGTGAATGATGTCTTGGAAGACGGCATCAAAAGCAGGCCCCACATGGTCCGCTACGTTAATCTCCATCATCCCCGCCTCTTTCAAACTTGAATGTAATGTGCGCCTCACCGTCAGCATCTTCCGGCCTGTCCAGTCCGTAGCGCTTCGCCAGCTGCACCGCTGCTTTGATACGGTCATTAGCACCAATTTGTTTTTCTATGATTCTCGCCGCGCTGCATCCGTCGCCAACCCCTTCCACAACGACGGCTTCCTCTTTGATTTCGCCGCGCATGGAAGACGTCAGGAACTCCATCACTTCTTTCGCCTTGGCAATGCGGTTCTCCTCTATTTCCTTGAGACGTTTCTCCAAAAACGCTTTCACATAAGGCAGATCTAAGGTTTTGGATGCAATGAATCGGGCGTTCTTTTTTGAATACCCGGCTTTAATGGCCGCTTCTGTCTGATTGCCTGTCTCTATAAAATAATCTACCAGTCTCTTTTGCTTTTCCGTTAGTTCCGTATCAGCCATTACATCTGTCACCACCTCTGTTTCTGCCAATAAAAAAGCACCCGCTATTGCAACGAGTGCTATAATTCTCACCATTTAATCGTCAAAAGGTAGTGTCGTTTCTTCCTTTTGATGGTGAACCTCTTCTACCCTCAAAATGGCATATTGATTAGAAATATCTCCATTTCTGGAAATATGTTGCGTTGTTTCCAAAACAACTTTTAACATATCACCTTTCCCGAACCAAACCTGATGCCTATCCATTTGCTTTTTGAAATCATCATCATTTAGAGTTGCATGAATTTTTGAATCTCCAAAAGCCAGCTTCCACTTTAAATCCTCAAAGCTTACATTAAGAATTTTTACCCATATAGTTTGCTTCGATACATTCGTTGTATCATGTGATATTTCAGGCACTTCAAAATACGAGCTTTCTTCTTTTGAAATTTGTTTCAACGTTTCTTTTGTTCCCATATTATGTCGCCTAATCTCAAAAGCATCGATTCCTTCGTGTTTTAATGGAGACAAAACCTTCTCCATGTCTTTTCTGATCCCTACATCCCTGTATAAATCAGCTACATCAGTCCCAATGATAATAGTATTGTTATCTCCTTTAAACTGAATCAATGATTTTCCAGGCTGTTCATCACTTTGGGTAATAGATTTAACTACTCGCCCACCGATTTTCTTTATCAAATCTATCAATCCACAATCGGCAGCACCAATTCCAAGTCCTAATATAGCTAATAATCCGCCAACATCTACACCTGGCGTGTTCCAAAGTCCCTGTAACTGCTGCACTAATGTCTTGATAACAGCAAGCTCGATTTCAAAAGATCCTTTATGGAAATTAGCATTTACTTTTACTGATATTTGGGAATCGTCATGATTGAGAATTTTATTTGCATTAGTAATAAAGTCACTAAATGCTAACAATGCAGGCGCTAGATCACGTACGTCCATCGTCCCATTTTCAACAGCCGGCCCACAATATGCTATCGTTATAACTTTCTTATTTGTTTCCATAAAGAGCCTCCTCATCAATAAAGCTATGATAACTTATTATATCAATTATCATGGTTCCTGTTAATGAGAGAGCCGCCCATTCGGACGGCTCTTTTGTTTCGCTATTTTATTATATTATTATATCATTATATCACTTTTCCTCAGGGCTTTTCGGGTCTTCTTTCTGCCATATGGCTTCCAATAGCTCTACACATCGATAGGCAGACTTCCTTGTATAATCCTTCCCAAAATGGAGATGTTCTGCCACTACACCCCAAGGCACATGATACAGATAATGTTCCTGCACGGCGATCTTTCCCGGACCATCAGGCACCTTCTCCATGAGCTGATACAATTCCGCCCGATGTCGCATGACACGTTCCAGCTGACGGGCAATCTGTTCATTGATTCGCTCCCGTTCCTTCTCGATATTAAGCAGTACATCAGCCAGATCGCCCTGTTGGCCGCCAGATACTTTGTCTTTATCGTATCGGATCGCCTTTACACCGGCGTTGTCCGCTATGATCATGTCCTTCTGCCTGCGGGATGTCTCCAGCATCCCAATCTCCCTATACACCTGTCGAAGCAAATCCAATACTCTCACTGATGCCCTCCTATGTCGATGTCAATAGAACGCACAAATGAAGCAGCGGTAAAGCCGCTACTTTATCCTGTACTCAATTCATTCCCGATACAGCTCGCAGATCGTCCCACCGCCACCACGTGGCTCTGTTGCCTTTTGTGGTGGCTGTTACTGCCGCTGGCTGCGCAGCTTCTCGAAGAAATCACGCACCTCTTCTTCCGTCATCCTTGTTTCTCCTTCCTCTCACGCCGGTGCGCCTCCTGCCAATACCGCTTCTGACAGCCTATGCTGCAGTACTTCTGCTTTGCGGTGTTCGGTTGAAACAAGTGACCGCACTCAACGCAGAGCCTTGGCTCGTATATCTTCCCACAAAGAGACTGCCTTTTCTTCTGTTTTCGCTCGAGCGCGCGTTTCTTCTTTTCTGCCATATCACTTGCCTCGTAGTACTTCAAGAGGATGACCGCTTCCGGATAGCCGGCTGCCTTCCACCCGCGGTCAGAAAGCTGACGCGCCTTCGTCCAGAAGGCAGCGCTTGCCATCCACTCCAGATCGAAGTGCTCTCGCTCGCTAGGCATGATCCCGAGGTGTCCACGGGCGTCGCTCTCAATCACCATGAAAAGGTAACCATTTGTAAGCATACCAGGCCTCAGGGTATCCTTCGCCAGCAGGAGCTCGGTCACTCTGGCTCCCTTGCGGAAATAGAGGATCATACTTTTGTCGCCTCTTTTCTTCCTGATGCTAGTGAGCCGCTGGGATGCTTAAACCGCACGCCGGCTTCCTCGAATAAACACTGCCTTAGCTCCGCCGGCGTTACAAACCCTTTCTCTACTGTGTCGTAAAGTTCGAGGCACATCTCTGCAAATCGCTCTTCCCGTCCGTCTTTCTTCCTAAGCTCGCCGAAGTGGTCGTGAATCACCATGACCGGGATCGCGATCAGTTCTTCAAATAGCCTTGATACCGCTTCATTTTTTGCATGTGCCGCTAATTTTTCCGCTTCTTGTTTGACTGCCTGCGAGCACAAGTCTTTTAGATACTCCGGCTTGACCGTGAGTGTAGCGTTTTTGTTTTTTTGACGCTCGATTTTCCTGCGCACTTGCCTGCTGAGCAGGGATCCGGTTGTGTCGATCATGCTTAGCCCCTCCTTGTTAATAATATCCGTTTGAATTATCCATCTGGATGACGTGCACCTGCAGCCCCGCGGGACGGGTTGTGTCTGCATAAACTTTTTTACACTGCGTCATAACTACTTGCTTATCGTCCTCGTATGCGATGCCGTTCAGCCCGTCGAGCACGACCTTCAGGATGTTGTCAATGTCTGGCTTTCCCGGCGGAAGTTTCCCCGCCAGCGCCTCTGCCTTCTTTGCCCGCGTCCATGACTTCGGGATCGAAAAGACTGCCTCGATCACGACCATCACAGCCCCATCAAAGCAGGGACCGTGCTGTGCTTCATAAGCCTCCGCGATCTGCCGTTCATACGACTTTGTTCTGCCCGGTGTGTAGACAGTCCCGCTTTTCGAAGAGAACCGCGGTCTTGCTTTGCCCTGTACCTTTCCCGGTACGAAGAAATATACCATACTCATCGCTTCCTCCTGAGTAACCATTCGAAGGTAAGAAGGATGGCAGCAGTTGCCACCAGCGAGCCCGTCAGCACACCAACGAAGAACCACACCGTACTGCTCATGAGATCCTCTCCTTCCTCAGGCTTTTCGCCTCTCGCGCAGCCATAGCATCCACCTCTGTCTTTAAGCCCATCAGGTCGCGCACCACTCTCCGCTGGTGGTCCTGCAGGTTATCGACGGCCAGCCAAAGATACACCATCCCGACGATGCAGACGAAGAGCAGGACTTCCCACTCAGTCATGAGATACCTCCATGCGATCCTGCTTCGCCATATCCAGTATCTCTTTCATGCTGGTGACGTAATGCGGACTATCGCTCATGAAAAGCCAGTCGTCCATTTTCTGATACAGCTTTTCAAGCATCTTCCCCAATTCATTCTTTGAATAGCTGAACGCTGTCAGCTTTACAGCTTTCACTCGATCCGTACTGGACAAGTCCGCGTAGATATGCAGATGTCCATCCAGATCCTTGTCGATATAGATTTCTTTCGGGTCCGTGACGATAGACCCGTTTTCCGCCTGAATAATAATCACGATTCCTCCTAAAACACAAATATGATCGAATACGGCCTTTAGAGGCTCTGAAAAGCGCCCCATTTGAGTGACTTATCGAATGAGCACTCGCCAATCGTTCCTAGGGGCATTTGAGCCCAACCATGGCGATTTTGGCTCCCCGTCATCCCATCAAAACCGCTAAAACGGACACTCATCATCCTTGGGAGGCGGCACCTGCTCGCCCTGCTTCTGATAGTCGGAGCAGTTGCTCTGCCCCATGGGCGGCCGTTCGGCCCGTGCCTCTCCGAACTGTGAGAAGTCCCCTTCACTCTGACCGCCATCCCCTTTAGAAGATGTGCCGCCAGGGAGAACCACCACTACCTGCTCAGCAACAATTTGTGTGTAGTACTTCTTCTTGCCTTCGTCATCCTGATAGGAAGATGTGGAGAATCGCCCGCGGATAGACACCCGCTTTCCCTTCTGCAGATAGTCCCCGCAGGATTTTGCAAGCTCTCCCCACACCTGTACGGGTACCCATTCGGTATATTCCTTGTCACCGTTTTTGAAACTGGACGCGATTGTGAATTTACAATACGGCTTGCCGTTTTTCGTAAGTTTCATTTCCGGGTCGCGGCCCAGATTCCCTGTTATATAGCACTGGTTGTCCTTAAGCACAGTTCTTCGCCTCCATCTTTAATGCGCCTTCCGGTCTGTTAATTTCGATCATTTCTGTTTGCCTCCTTCTAGGGCCATGCTTCCGGAGAGAGAAGCGATATAGCCCTTGACCTTGCCGTCCTGCAGGAGCGCCCTGTTGTGGCGCTCTCCCTTGTGGGATTCCTGCAGCATGGCATACATTTTCAAAAACTGCCCGCGAATCACTCCGGTCTCATTTGCTGGAGAGGCGCAGATTTCTTTCCACCCCATCCGCCGGATGACCTCCGCCGCCGTGGGATCCTTGATTTTCGGCTTGCCGTAGCACCCGGTGCGAGAGATTTCCCGCACCACCTCTCCCCATCCCCTGCCGGCATCCGGCGGCTCCGCTCCTTGGGCGGCCTTGTAAAGGGCCTCCGCACGGCTACGGATCTCCGCTACCGTTGGCAAAAATGGGGATTCTTTGATAAGGGCTTCGATGGCCTTGACCAGCACCGGCTCTGGGATATCCTTCGTCATCAGCAAGTAGAGCCTTGCCTGCTCGGCCTGGAACTTCGGCCATGCCGCCCTAAGCATCCCAATGGCTATTGCCTTCGGGGATGGATCTGTCGAGCTTTGAGAGTTCATTGATTAAATCCTCCATGCTGTCGTTTCTCCGCGGAGCAGCCTGCGCCTCTTTCAAGGCATAGAACCCCTGCCACCCTCGCTTGATGCTCTGCGATACAATGGCAACCATCATCTTCTCATCGCCGCCGGAGAGCTGCTGCAGGTCCTTGAGGTTGAGCTCTGCCGCCTTTTCGGTCAGCGGCTTCTTCATCCTTATCCTCATCTCCTGCCATCCCTTGAGCGCAGAGAGCAGATCATGGTTTCCGCTGGAAAACCTCTCGAAGAGGGGGATCACTCCGCCCTTTCCCCCTTTGGGGGGTAGGGGGGTATTATATTCTTCCCTTCTTACATTCTTACTATTCTTACTTTCTTTTTTATTGTTGGGTTCTCCGTGGGTTCTCGGTGGGTTCCCCGTGGGTTCTCCCTTGGGTTCCCTTCACTATCATAGAGCTGATATTTCCGCCAATTTACTATATGAATCAGCGTTCCATTGCGGGTTCTCTTGAGGGTCCAAAATCCCAATTTTTCGAATCTGACTAGTGCCTTACGTACAACCTCACGGCTCACATCATCACCGGCCCGGTCAGCCAAATCACGGGTACTAATAAAAACCTCCCCTGGCTGGATGGTGAATTCGTGGCCCAACACATCCCACTTCTTCGGCGTCCAAGCGGCAAGGAACATGACAGTCATGAGCACCTTCACCTGTGGGCCGGTTGAATTGACGAAAATGGGGTCGTCAATCATCTTGCGATACAGCTTGATCCAGTTTCCTTCTGCCATGGCCTCCGCCTTCTTATGCTTTTACTTCGCTGATTTTCGGATCCACGTTCTGCGGTGCCTCTTCGGGCTTGTCCGCCTCGTTGTCGATGGTGGTGTACATCTCATTCGGCTCATCGGCCATGTGGTCGGAGAGAGTAGACTTCACCGTCTCGTCCGTGGCCACGGCGCGGGCGAACTCTGTCTTGAGAGGCGCATATTTCAGCACCTTCTTCAAAACCGTTTTCTTGGCCATCTCGTCAAAGTCCGTCTGCCATGGACCGCTGCGATAAGCCTTGGATTTTTTCATGGCAAACTTTTCCACGTCCTCACGGCTCATGACTTCAAAACCAATGCCGCCGTTTTTCAGCTTCAGCACGGCGTAGTACATGATGACGTTGCCACGGTCCTTCACAGCGGGGACATGCTTCAGCTTCGGCTCCAGTCCATATTCATACTCGAAGGTGTCATTCTCGTGCACTTCGTGAGCCTGAATGGAGCTGACCTCACCGGATCTATAAGCCAGATCCATGAGGCCTTTATACCCAAGCTGGAACTGGCACACATTGCCGTAAGGGATGAGGTAAGCCTGTCCTAGGGGCGTGTTCGGTTCCACACCCAGCTGGGCCGCCTGCATCATCGCGCCAAGGAAGCTCTGAGGCGTGCATGTCTGCAGTTTCGGAGTGGAGGAAAGCGCCGTCAGCACCATTCTGGTAAAACGCTCCGGCGTGATAACGGATGGGAGTGCCTTCCTGATCTGTGGCTCCATAGCCGCGATAAGGCCTTGCATGGTAGTCTTAGCCCCGCCCTGCTGAATTCCTGCTTTTCTTTCTGTAAGTCCGCCTTTCGTGTTCATAGTATTTTGCTCCTTTCTCAACATTCCGGTAAGACGCCCAGATAAGGGCGCCACCAGAGGAAATCAGAATCGCTTGATCAAAAAATCCGTGTAAAATATCTGCCGCCGTACCGCTTAGCCTCCAGGCGTCCCAGTGTACTGGATCACCCACTTGCAGCCGGTTGAAATCGTCCTCAGTCATTGGCTTTGATGCTGAAACGGCGGGAAGGTTTACCGATGGTGATGCAGCCTTTCTCCTCCAGCAGCTGGTAGATGTCAGGGGTCTGCTTCTTGATCTTTGCCAGGGGAACCGAAGACCGCCCCGCCTGCGTCTTCCAGAGGACGCGGTAGTGGTCTGTGGTTCCCTCTTCAGCATTGCCTAGGAGTGCCTTCAGCCGGTTTTCCTTTTCTGTAATCTGCTTTTTAAGGGCGTCCATGATGGCCTTGTCATCCTCTAGGGACGCAATCACGCCGTCGATGTCCGGCGGGAGAATAATAGAGTAATTGGGATCGCCGCCTTTGTACTGGGCAGAGAGAGCCGTCGCGCAGCTATCACTTCCATCCACGGGAGGCGGGGTCCTTGTCTCTACCAGCTTCCAGAAGTCTGTCTCCGCTATAATGAGATGCTGGATATCCTCTTCGTTCCGTTCAATCCGCTTCCACTTGGCCTCATTTCCTCCAAGCAGAACGGCAATGTACCAGTAGTCTGCCCCCGTCACTGCCATGTAGTGGAGGCACTGGCAGTAATAAGCATCCGGAATCTCATCATCCTTCCATTTCCGATACTGTCTGACACCGGCAGTCTTGATTTCAAGACCGGCATTTTCACCAACCACCGTGCGGTCCACGTTAGCCAGCATGAACGGGTATTCCTTGCTCCGAAGTGTCCCCAGCCGTTTCACCTTCTTGCCAGTCTCTTCCTGGAACCAATCCGCAATGTTGGCTTCATTTTTTGTGCCCCAGTATACGTACTGATTGCCCGACAGATCAGGCGGTTCTACCTGCCCCGTCTTCTCCAGCCAAAGCTGGTATGGGGATTTATATGGGTTCATTCCCATGATGACAGCCGCATCGCTGCCACCGATGCCAAGGTCTCTTGTCTCGAGCCATTTTTCATGGTCTTCTGCATCTTTGACTGATAAAATCAAATCACAGTTTGTGTATGCCATTTCTTTTCCTCCTATTTCTGCTATAATAGAGGTAGGAATGAGTATCAAAACCTTCCTGCCCGAGCCTTAGCAGTAGCCGCTGCCAAGGCTCTTTTTCTTACTATTGCGCCACCGCCATTAGCAAGGTGTATGCCGCGGCGCACACCAGCGTCAGCGGATAGATCGCCACTTCCTTCCAGAACCTCTGGCGTGCGGCGCTAGGATCGTATTTTTTCGTGGCTACTTGAGAAGCGAGAGCCGCGGTTCTCGCTTCTTCTTGCTCGCGGTCGTCCATCATCTGATGGACGACCTCTACTGCTTCTGCACTACTCATATTCATTCGCCTCCCTGACTTCCGTGACCACTCTGGAGGCTGCCATGTATCCGGCAGCTTTTCCCTCGTAGATCCGCGCCATCATGTCCTTTGCGCACAACCTGGCGCTCTCCGCCAGATTCATATTGCGGGTTTCCTCGTGGCGCAAGAAACACGTCATGGTTTCGATCAGTGCCTTTGCTTGCATCATCTGCATTGCAACGGCGAGGGCGTCGGTCTTACCTGCTAGGTAGTCACCGACGGACTCATCCTTGCATGCGACCTGCTCGACGCCCGCATCCGCGAGAAGAGCTCCTAGTTGTGCGAGAATTTCTTCTCTCATTGCTTTTTCTCTCATTTCGTTCCTTATTCCTCCTTTAGGCGGTCTCATCGCCATGATCGGCTTCCTCCTTCTTCTTTTTTGCTAACCATTCCTGAAACGCCTGGATGTTTTTCGGGTCCTGATAAAACCGCGCGCATTCCCGGGCGACTCTGGAGATGTACGGACCTTCCGGATGTTCGCTGTCCAACATGTTTCTCACCTCTCCTTCCTACCTAAGCTCCGGGATCTGTCGCAGGATGTCCCCAAGCGCCGTATGCGGGGCGTCCATGCTGATGTCCGCCCAGCGCTCACCCCACGTGAACGTAGCTTTGACCAGGCGATCGCTGCCACGCTCGACGATTTCCAGCGAGTACAACGGTACACCTGCTACTTGTAACGACTGGCAAAGCAACCCGACCGCATTGCGGAGGGCTCTCCTCTGTACGGCAACATGTTTTCCCCACTCTTCGCTCGTCATGATTGTTCCTTCCTGTTTTATCCCTTCAGAAACTTATTGATGAAATATACCTGACCCTTTCCTGCCACTTTGGGCGTCTTGGTGATGATGTTCACCCCATTACCGTTTGTGTAAGAGCCTTCCTTGATTTCAAAGAGCCCCATTTCCATAGAGCGCTGTGTGGGCATGTTGTAATCTGTCCCCTGGCGTTTAATCAGATACCCATTTTCGCGCATCCACTGGAATAGCCTTTTCTGTCCGATCTGGACCCCGTTGCCTCTGAGTATTTTGGCAAGCTCACCAATGAGAATGGATGTCTTGCTGGCACTGACTGACCCGGCAAAGATAACGGCCGGCTTTTGTTTTTCCAGCATCAGCTCCGCCTGTTTCCGCTTTGCCTGTTCTTCTTTGAGCTGCGTAGCCAAGCGAATCAGAAAGTCAGGCTCCGTGATAGCTCTTTCCAGCGCCTGGTCTGTCATGTAAGCCCCATGCCGCCGAATAGCAGGCAGCACTTCATCTGCCAGCACAGCCTGGAACTTCTGAGCCACTTCATTGCTGGCTTTGAATCCCAGCCGGTATACCATGTTTTCAGGAAGGAAATCATCTTCGCCCACATTTGGGCGAAAGCCGAAAGAGCTGAGATATTCATTCACTCTTGCCCATCTAACGGATTCGTATTTGACTCCGTTTTTTGTTTCAGTTTTCGTAAGCCCAAATCCTCGCGCTACATCTCCGGCATTTAGATATGCCGTGCCGGTCTGCTTGTCCATGTAACCATGGACATTGCTGATATTCAGAATTTCATTCAAGCTTCTCTTCTCCTTTCTTTTTTCATTGTGATCCTCCTTTTAGTGTTTGTCACAATTCGTGACCGTCTTGCTTAAAAAAATCGTTTCTACTGCTTTCCCATAAAATCTCGCGAGCTTCACCTTGATTTCGTCCCTCGGCACGCGTTGCCCAGTTTCATACATCGTCAGTGCGGAAACACTGATTCCACAGGCGCTCGCTACTGTAAGGCGGGGAAGATTACCGCGTAATTCTCGCAGAGTAGACCCAATCGCTGCTGCATCTGGCATTCTATCACCTCCATCCATTTGTCACGTATCGTGACTACATGAATACTATACCACTCGTCACGATATGTGTCAACACGTTCCGTGATTTTTTCCTAGACGCTTATCACGTTTCGTGATATATTATTGGCAGATGCTATGTTTTGATAAGGAGGTTTATCATGAATTTTCACGAACGGTTAAAATCTCTCCGCCAGTCAAAGAAAGTAACTCAAGATGAATTTGCTAAATTAGTTGGTATAAGTCGAAGTGCTATTGGTATGTATGAATCAGGGAAACGGCGTCCTGATTACGAGACACTGGAAAAGTTAGCTGATTTCTTTAATGTTGATATGGATTACTTATTAGGCAAGAGCGATACCAATACAGATATTTTCAAACTCAAAAACATTGTCCCCATTGAAAGGCGCATGGTCCCCATTATCGGGCAGATCGCCGCCGGAAAGCCAATACTCGCTGATGAGCATATAGAAGCCTTTCTGCCCTGCGATACTGGCGTGCACGCAGACTTCGGGCTTGTGGTAAGCGGGGACAGTATGATAGGCGCCGACATCCATGACGGTGACGTGGTATTCATCCGTAGCCAGCCCGTCGTGGATGACGGCCAGATCGCCGCCGTCCGTATCGACGACGACGCCACCCTGAAGCGCTTCTACAAAAATCCAGACGGCTGCACCCTCGTGTCCATGAACCCGCAATATCCGCCGATGATCTTTAACTCTGACAACTGCGATTCGATCCAGATCATCGGGCTGGCGGTGGCGAAGTATTCAGTGATCAGGCAATAAAATGAAGGAGGTTTTAATAATGAGTTCTCTTGGAAACAAGGAGGTAATGGCAAAAAATATCCGGTGGTATTTGATGAGTAATGAGAAAACGCAGAAAGAAATCTGCAAAGATTTAGGTATAAAAGAGACAACGTTTTCTGACTGGATGAATGCCAAAACCTACCCACGCATTGACAAGATAGAAAAAATGGCTAATTACTTTGGAATCCAAAAATCCGATTTAATTGAAGATAAAAGCGATATAGATCAAGGGCAGGACTACCTTCCTTCTTTCTCTTATACCCATATTCCGGTTGGCATCTCTGCGGGAAAATTAGAGGACTGCGAAGGGCTGAGCATCCTCCCCAGGATGTCCGTCCCGGATGCCATGATGGGGAAATACGCCCGTGATCCACACGTTGTTATCATGCATGTAAATGGGGAGTCCATGAATCGGATCATCGAGAACGGAGCCACCATTGCCGTGCTGACAAATATCGAAAAGAGCCAGCTCCGGAACGGCGATATCGTGGTTGCCTGCACCGGCCCGAGCTATACAGTCAAGCGTTTTTATAACGATACCGGGAATCGGATTATTGTTCTTTCACCGGACAGCACGGATCCGGAATTTGGACCAATTACTATTCCATATGACTCCCCCGAGGAATTAAAAATCTTCGGAAAAGTGGTTATGTACAGTGTAATTTTATGATTGGAAAGGTTTAAAGAGTATCAAGCAGATTGAAAAGGAGAAGAAAAAGTTATTGAAAAATCCTAGTGAACAATAATTGTATTATTTACGAAGTGTATAGATAATCTATATTCATTTACAAGAAAGGAGTCATAATTATGTTTGGACACTCTTACAAAGTTATTGAAATCGTAAATCAAAACACCCTGTTAATCGATTATGGATTTTCTGCCGGAGCCCAAAAAGGGGATTGTATGAGAATCGTTGCGATAGGAGACCCTGTAATTATTGATGGAAAAGATTATGGGACATTGGATACCATAAAAGATGTTGTTGAAGTAGTCATCCCCTACGAGAAATTTTCTGTTTGTCAAAAAATAACCCGCACTGTTAATAACCCGCTTGCTCCATTGTTTGCTTTGCAAAAAACAATGACTAAACTAAATCCACTTAACGTAGATCCCGATTCAATGAGTCATAGAAAAATCCCAAACGGAGACTCCAAAATACAGGTTGGTGATATTGCACAAAAAATAGATAATTAATTTATTGACATAGATATTTTTTATGATATACTAAAAGCAGTGAACCGCTTGCAACATATAGAAATATGTTGGGCACTGACCCCACTGCTTTAGCAGTGGGGTCTTTTATTTGCGGAGATTATAAAATGAGTTACGATAAGCCTTTTTTAACATTTGATGAACAGATAGCTTTACTAAAACGCAGAGGGCTCCAGATCTTGAATGAAGATTTTGCTAAATCTGCTTTAAGTACATTATCTTATTACGATTTAATCAATCGATACAAATCGCATTTTACTGACGGAAACGATAATTTTATTCCAAATGTTTCAATCGAGCAACTATATGAGCTCTATTTATTCGATAAAGATATTCAAGCGCTTATTATTAAATATAGCACTTTAGTTGAAAATATTTTTAAAACCAAACTGTCTTATGTGTTATCTGAGGATTTTGGAGTTTCCATAGACAAGTATTTAAATGCGAGTAACTACTTAAGTTATGCTTCCAACAATTCCGTAAGTTTCACGGATATTCAGTTAGAGATTACAAAATATCTCCAAAGTGATCACATAAAAAATCCCAGCAAGTATTATAAGATTCACCATAATCATATCCCTCCGTGGATTCTATTAAAAAATGTTTCCTTAGGTAATTCAATAAATTTGTTTAAATTGCTTTCTGCTAACGCTAAGCACCATGCTACCGACTTAATCATACGAGAAAATAAACCATATGATCAAAAAGTAGCATTTATTGAATGTGCTATGGACATGATTCGCTCATTTAGAAATAGTGCCGCTCATAATTTAAATTTTACATCGCTGAGGATTGAGAAGAAGCGATGCCCTTCACCAGCTTTCTTGTATTCGCTATTAGGCCCATCTTTAATATTGAGGAAAAACAAAAAAGTTATTAGTACAGATAGACGATCGATGCAAGGGTTATTTGGTGTCATCTTGTGCATTTTAGCTTTCTTGGATTCCGAATATCTAAAATCTCGATTTATTACTGATTTGCTAACTATTATGAATAGTTTAGATAATCAATCGTATTCTCTATTGAATACCTATTCCTCTATCGCTGAAATTCCTCCCGATTTAGAAACACGTCTTTTAGATTTCTATCATCATTTATCTTTGTAATAGAAAATGCTCCTGCTACACAACGAATATAGCAGGAGCAAGCGTTGCCATGTATGCCTAGTACCAGACAACAATTGTAATTTTCTCGACTTTTCAAACGAGGTCATTACTGTATTAGTATAGCACGTCATGGCCTCTATTTCTTTAGCTGGAATCTAAATTGTTGTAAGATTCCGCAATAGCCCCTATATCTTATGGGATTGACTATCGCGAAACATTCGCTGATTAAGCAATAAAAAAGACCATTTTCGTAAACCCGCGAAAATGGTTACTTCTCTCGGCGTTGGTTCACTCCCTCGTCTCGGCAAATGGCCGGCAAATTGGAAAAGCTCGGTACTACCGCACTTTCCCCATGTAGATCTGCGCCTCTGCAAGTTACCAACAAGTAGTATCTAACCATTTTCGTGGAGCCACGAAAATGGTTCAAACGTGGTTATCAAAAACAAAGGAGCAATCGTATTATGGGTAAGAGACCCAGAGTGCAGCCCCGTTCAGAACGGGGCCTATCCTGAGTCTCTTACCCATAGTTATTACACCAGAAAGGAAAGCACAAAATGGAAAACCAAACGGCCGTAATATATGCCAGGTACTCTTCTGATCGGCAGCGTGAGGAGTCAATCGAAGGCCAGATCCGTGAATGCAAAGCCTTTGCTGCCGCAAACGGCTACCGGATCATCGGGACCTACATTGATAGAGCTATGTCTGCTCGGACTGACCAGCGCCCCGACTTCCAGCGGATGATCCATGACTCTGACCGGCATCTGTTCCAGTTTGTTATAGTGTATGCCTTGGACCGGTTCTCCAGATCACGCTACGATTCCGCAATCTATAAGAATCGCCTGAAGAAAAACGGTGTCCGGGTCCTGTCTGCGAAAGAAAATATCAGAGATGATCCGACGGGAGTAATCTTGGAATCCCTGCTGGAAGGATACGCGGAATACTACTCCCTTGAACTTGCTCAGAAGGTCCGCCGCGGAATGGCCGATAATCTACTGGAAAAGAAATGGGTGGGCACCGTTATTCCCTTCGGGTACAAAAAGGGAACAGATTCCAGGCTATATGTCGATGAATCAAAAAGACAGGCGGTCATAGATATTTTCCAGATGTATTCTGACCGGTATCGTCTTGTCGATATTATCGCCTATCTGAATGCCCATCATTTCACCACCGCCCAGGGCCGCCCGTTCAGTCGTAACAGTCTGAACAACATCCTGGTAAATTCAATTTATACCGGCACGTTCCGGTGGGCCGGAACGGTCTATCCGGGCTATGCCCCGCGGATCATCTCCGATGAGCTTTTTAATAAAGTCCAGAAAATAAAAGAAGGAAGGAAGCGGAACATGATAAAGAGTACATCCCCCGACTACGAGCTGACCGGTAAAATCTTCTGCGGCCGCTGCGGTCGTCCGATGGTCGGTGTCTCCGGAACCGGCAAGAACGGGAATACATATTTCTACTACAAGTGCTCAGGGAAAACACACGGCCGGAAAGACTGCGACGCCAAAGCTATCCGGCGGGACGCCGTGGAGTCTGCTGTCTACAATGCGACTGTGGATATGCTCAAACAGCCCCATGCTATTAAAGTCATCACAGAGCAAGCCATTTTGGCTCAGGAGCGCGAGCAAGGCAATTCCGAAGTAAGATAGGCTAAAACATGAAAAGGCGGCTCTGGATGCCAAAATCCGCAATATTTCGAAAGCCGTGGTTGCGGGGCTGACCGCTGACGAAATCATTTCACAAGCCAATGAATATTCTGATCGTAGCAAGGATCTTGAGGCGCTGATCCGGATCGAAGAATTAAAAGAAAAGGCCTTTACTCTCACGCCGGAAGCCGTGACATTCTTCCTAGAAAAGCTGCTAGAGAAGGCTGAAACCGGAAACGCCACCCTTTCCACCTTCTGGGACTTCATTCGCTGCATAAAAATAAACGGCTGCATAGCTGAAATTCATTTCAACTACACAGCCGTTCCCGCTACGCTCGACAATCCTATCAGAGTCAAGATTGAAACTAATGAGGAGTGTTCGAACGATGATGTTCTGGTGGATCATCAGGGGTTCGAACCCCGGACACCCTGATTAAGAGTCAGGTGCTCTGCCAGCTGAGCTAATGATCCGTTTCAACGAGGTTTATTATACTCGTTTTTCTTGCTTTTGTCAAGCTCTTTTTTCAAATCCTTGATTTGTTTTTGTTTCAAGAGGTCTTGTCTCAAGCGATGTTAAGAGTATATCATGTAACTTCATTTTTTGCAAGAGGTAAAATAAAGTTTTTTTGAAAAAAAGCAGTTGCCTTTCAGTAGTGGATCCCATACTTATGCTTTAGCTCATCAATATCCTTTCGCATGTCACGGTCACATTCTTCCAGTGCCATTTTCAGATTTGGAAGCTTCTGTCTCACCATGAAAGACTTCTTCGCGCTGGACATTTTATAAATGCGGGCAAGCTCTTTCTTGTAGGATGCCATGAATTCCGCCAGCTCTTCAGGGGAAAGCTCCTGTTCTTCATTCAGATCGACTTCTTTCTGATCCATTCTATGTTCTCCTTCCCTGGGAAACGCTGATTCAATCGCAGAGTCCGATTTGGCATGTATTTTCATGCAATGCTTCGTCATAAGCCGCCTTACATAGCTCGCTATTCGCGACGGCTTATTCCTCGCTTTGCATGAAAATACAAGAGCCAAGTCGGACAACGATTGAATCAGTGTTTCCCTTCTTTTCTTTTATTGTACCATGAAACCAGTCTCTCTGCCTGTAAAAAATAGCGGCCATTTCTTTTTTTGAAAATAATTCTTAAAATACAGTGGAAATATAAAGTACCATTCAGTATAATAAAGGAAGGCAATCATATAGCTTTTATTCACCGATCAGCTTATATATTGTATACACTATATCAATGTTGCATTGAAAGGAAGGTATCATTATGCCGCTCGTAGGAACTACTGAAATGTTTAAAAAGGCATATCAGGGGCATTATGCCATTGGTGCATTCAATGTGAATAACATGGAAATCATCCAAGGGATCATGGAAGCTGCCAAGGAAGAGAAGTCTCCGGTCATTCTTCAGGCTTCGGAAGGCGCCCGCAATTATGCCGGTCAGGAATATATCGTCGGCCTGGTCAAGACTGCCCTTCAGGATTATCCGGAGATCCCGACCGCACTCCATCTAGACCACGGCTCTTCTTATGAGATCTGTAAGGCCTGCATTGACGGTGGCTTTACTTCTGTCATGTATGATGGCTCGAAGCACTCCTTCGAGGAAAATGTCAAAGTCACAAAGCAGATCGTCGAATATGCACATGACAAGGGTGTCGTGGTCGAAGCCGAGCTCGGACGTCTGGCCGGCGTAGAAGATCTGGTCAGCGTCGATGCGAAGGATGCGATCTTTACGGATCCGGAAGAAGCGGCTGAGTTCGTAGAGCTTACCGGCTGCGACTCTCTCGCTATTGCGATCGGCACCAGCCACGGAGCTTACAAATTCAAAGGCGACCCCTATCTTGACTATGAACGTCTGGAAAAGGTCGGCAAGCTCCTGCCGGACTATCCGATCGTCCTCCATGGCGCTTCTACCGTCATTCCGGAATTTGTGGAAAAGTGCAATGCCTATGGCGGCAAAGTCCTCGGCGCGAAAGGCGTCCCGGAAGACATGCTCCGCAAGGCTGCCACGATGGCTGTCTGCAAGATCAATATCGACACCGATATCCGTCTGGCTATGACAAGTGCCATCCGTGAAGCGCTCTGCAAGGATCCGTCGAATTTCGACCCGAGAGGCTATCTGAAGCCGGCCAGAGAGGCTGTGAAACAGATGGTCATGCACAAGATCGAAGCTGTCGTCGGCTCCGCGCACACCATCTGATCTCATAAGGATTTTGTATACTGTTTTCATGATCCTCAATGAACGCAATCAAAAAGCAGCCCGTCAAGGGCTGCTTTTTGATTGCCTATGATTCACTGGTTGATCAGATTTTTTGCTGTCTTTTTCAGTTTCGAAAGCGCTTTCCCTTCGATCTGACGGATACGTTCGCGGGTCACATCGAAGTATTTTCCCACTTCTTCGAGAGTCCTTGTCTTGCCGTCTTTCAGCCCGAAGCGCAGCTCGAGCACCTGTCGTTCTCTTTCCGTCAGTCCGGTCAGAAGTTCTTCGATCTGCTCACGGAGAAGGATGCTGCCGGCGGCATCATCCGGCGCGATGGCTTCATGGTCTTCGATGAAATCTCCCAGATGGGAATCTTCCTTTTCACCGATCGGCGTTTCCAAAGAAATCGGGTCCTGCGCGATCTTTTTGACCTCGCGTATCTTGGCGAGTGATACGCCCATGGCTTTGGCAAGCTCTTCATTGGTTGCCTCACGCCCATTCTCCTGCAGCAGCTGGCGGGAAATGCGATTCAGCTTATTGATCGTCTCTACCATGTGTACCGGCACACGAATGGTCCGTGCCTGGTCCGCAATGGCGCGTGTGATAGCCTGCCGGATCCACCATGTAGCATAGGTGGAAAATTTATAGCCCTTGGTGTAGTCGAATTTATCGACCGCCTTTAAGAGTCCCAGATTTCCTTCCTGAATGAGATCCAGAAACTGAAGCCCGCGGCCCAGATATTTCTTTGCGATGGAGACCACGAGGCGGAGGTTCCGATCAGCCAGCTCTTTCTTCGCTTCCCGCGCCGCTTCCTTTTCTTCGGGAAGCGCATCCCCGCGCATCCCCGCCTCGACCGTCTTGGCAAGCACGATCTCTTCTTCACTGGTCAAAAGGGGCAGCGCACCGATTTCCTTCAGATACATTTTCACGGGATCATCGATCGAGATGGCATTATCCAGATCAGGCACCGGCGTGTCTTCTTCGGCTTCCGCCTCGGCCTCTTCTTCTTTGACAAGCTCAGCCGACTCCTCTTCCTCGATGAAGTCGAAGGAATCATCCACTTCTTCATTAAAGTCGACTTCCAGCTGGTGGATATGAAGTGCTTCATAAAGTGCAGACAGATCTTCTTCTCCCAGATTGTGCGTGGAAATGAGCTCCATAATATCCTTATTCGCTACCAGCCCGTCATGGGATTTTTTCTTCAGCTCCTGAATCCATTTTTCAAGTTGAGTCATTCGTTCAGCCATTTTTATATCCCCCGATACTGGTAATCCATTCCGGCGATCATGTCCATCTCTGCTTCGGAAATGTGGTATATGCAAAACAAACAATATGCGTAAAGACTAGTGACTAGTGACTAGGGATTAGGGATTAGGGATTAGATTTCAGGTATCTGACTTCTACCGTCCGACTTCTGATGTCTGACTTCTGATGTCTGACTTCTGATGTCTGATATCTGACCGCAGTAATCGGTCACCACTCATGCCCTTCCCAGTGCCATGATCTCTTTGCTGAGGCGGATACAGATCATCTGCTCTTTTCTGGCCTCTTCCGGATCTGAAGTCATGAGAGACTGGACTTTTTCTGTATGAAGACGATACTCCTTCTGGAGATACATCTTCATCAAAGGCCATATATATTCCTCCTGAGGGACAGAGCCGGGCGGATCCCCCTCCATCGCAAGCTCTGCCAGGAGCGGTATATCCTCGCGAAGGAGCTTCCCCTCCACCGCCTGTTCCGTGATCTCTCCCTCCATCGATTTCATCGCATCAAAGAGTCTCTGACGGAAAGGCGAGGTGAAAGGATAATTTTTGAGTAACTCCCAGCCCTCAGGAAGCATATGATAGCGGAGGCAGTACTTGAGAAGCCCTTCTTCCAGGAGCTTCTGCTTCTTTGCCTGCGGCCCATTGTCTGTCGTCGGTGCTTCCAGCGGTGTTTTCTGGGAAATATATAAAGTCGAATGATTCTTTTTCGCAAAGGAGAGTGCTTCACTTCGGATCATTCCTTCATCCATGTGGAGCGTCATCGCCATCTTACGGATGAACGAATTGAACTGAAACGTATCCTGCTGCGCAAGAAGTACAGCGAACATCTCATCAAGAATGTGATGCTGCCCGTCAAGTGTCGACGCATCATACTGCCGCTGCAGCGCACCAAAGAGATAGTCCAATGCAGGCTGCGCTTGCGCTACCGCTTCTAAATAAGCCTCCCCGCCATGAAGATTGACAAATTCATCCGGATCCTTGCCCTCCCCCACGAGTGCCACACGCAGCTTCAGTCCCACAGCGCCGGCGATCTCCAATGCCCGCCGCGTCGCATTCTGACCGGCAACATCCATATCATAAGAGAAAACGATCTCGTCGGCATATTTTTTGAGAAGCCTTGCCTGCTCTACGGTGAAGGCAGTCCCGAGGGAAGCTACTACATTCGTGACACCATGGGCATGCAGGGAAATCGCATCCATGTAGCCCTCGACCATGATCGCCTGCCGCTTTTTGCGGATTTCCGGCAGTGCCTGATAGATAGCAAAAAGGAGACGGCGCTTATTGAAAATGGGGCTTTCCGGCGAATTCAGATACTTCGGCTTACTGTCATCCATGACACGACCGCCGAATGCCACCACGCGCCCCTTCAGATCCAGAATGGGAAACATGCAGCGATTGCGGAACATATCAAAATAGTTTCCATTCTTGTACCCGCAAAGCCCGCAGGCTGTGAGTATCTTCGGGTCTATCTGCTTTTTCGTCGTGAAGTCATGGTATAGACGATGCCAATCCGCCGGTGCAAAGCCCAGCTTGAATCTTTCTATGGTTTCCATCGAAAGGTGGCGCTTCTCGAAGTACGCCATTCCCGCCTGTCCCATCTGCGTCCGTGTGAGGCAATTGTGGAAATAAGAGCCTGCAAGCTCCGTGACCTCCACCATTTTCTTCATCATGGCTGCCTTTTGCCGTTCTTCCGGAGAGATCTCCTCCGTCGGCATATCGATATGGGCATAGTCAGCTACTCTCTCCACGGCCTCCATGAAAGTGATCCCTTCCATCTTCTGCAGGAAATGGAAGACGTCCCCGCTCTCGTGACAGCCAAAGCAATAATAAAATCCTTTTTCCGGAGACACTGAAAAAGAAGGAGTTTTCTCCGGTCCATGAAAAGGACAGGAGGCGAAATAGTATCTTCCTTTTTTCTTTAGATCGACATACGAGCCGATGATGTCATTGATATTGACACTGTCCTTCAGCCGCTGCAGAAAATCATTGCTCAGCCTCACCACAACTCCTCCTTTCTGTAAATTCATTCATTGTTATTGCGTATCCTATCCGTTTCGGAAGAAGCGCACAGGCAGTATGCAAAATGCCTGAAAGTTTTATCTGTTTATAAGCTCCGCGGTGCCTCTTTTTGTGCCGTACCACTGCGGCTCACCTGTCAGCCAAAGACAACCGAGAAAGCAGAGGATACGCTTTGCGGGTAAGAAAAGCACCGACTACTGCAGAAAACACAAAGGTACTACAAGCATCGGTGCCATAGGGACAAAATGATGAGCAGATACGCCAGCTCACACTTTCACATCTTTAGTTAATTCCTGCCAGCGTGCAAGAAGGATCTGCATATAGAGCCTTGATTTCAAGCCAAAGGAAGCGAGCGCATAGCCATCAGATACCTCGACCAGGAGCGTCTTGCCTTCATCCGTGATACCAAAGTCCAGCGCATAGCCGGCAGGGGCGGAATGATATGCAGCAACGGCTGCTTTGAGGACTCTGGGATCAGGGAAAATATCCCAGCGTCCTTTATATGGACAAAGACCTACGATCTCTCCCTGAAGTACCCAGAGACGCCATTCGGAGATGAAATTCACACGGCTGCTGCACCAGACATCGATATCTTCGAGTCCCCCGCCCAGCTTGATGAGGTCTTCCGACTTATCGAGCACAGTACCATGGAATCGCTTCACATCCTCCACTGGTTTGACGAAGACATGCCAGTCTTCCGCATGGCTGGTGATGGTGAAGAGCGTCGATTTCCAGATCTTTCGTCCGACGAAGGGCATCAGCTCATCCGGATAATCCAGTGGCAGCAGCTTCACGCCGAATCTTTCGAGTGCCACCTTCACATCAGAGAATGTCCCCACCACAGGATCCTTCGGATCATTATCGGTCAGAGAATACACCACTTTATAGGGCTTCACAGGGATATCCAGTTCATTTGCTCCCGCATAGGCTGCATAGCAGCTGCGGTCATATAATTCTCCAGTATGTCTGATACGGATATAAGCCTTCATGTACTCCCCTCCTTCTCTCTTTTTTCAGGCAGAAATAGAAACTATTCCTACTACTACAAATTCAATCATACCATGAATGTATTCTTTTTGCCAGTAGGGAACAATGATTTGCATGCCAATCCCCCATCGGCCAATCTCTCGAGCTGAGCCATCGCCGAAAGCGGCTTCTGCGGAGATCCTGCAGTTGGAGGGCTGTGGGGAGGAGCAGCCAGAGGGATGGTCATGATGAAACGATGCATAAAGACCTTATGGGACTTGGTTCTTAGGCGGCAAGAAACGATTTCACACCGCTAAAAAAGCCCCCGCCGAAGCGGGAGCCTTTTTTCACCAAAAGTAAATGAGTGCAACGAGTGCTACAACGAAACGATAGATGGCAAAGCCGGTCAGTGTCGAAGTATTCAGGAATTTCAGGAACCAAAGAATGGATGCATACGCCACGAAGAAAGCGGTCACAAATCCGACAGCCAGAATGCCAAAGTCACCCATTTCAAGGTACTTGATCGTTTTCAGAAGATCATAGATGCAGGCAAGGAACATCAGAGGAACCGCCATGATGAAGGTGAAGTCTGCTGCCGCTTTTCTGGAGATCCCCAAGAGCAGGCTGCCGGCGATGGTACTGCCGCTTCGAGAAAACCCCGGCCAAAGAGAGAGGCATTGGAAGAGTCCGATCTTCAGCGCCTGCTTCCATGTGATGTGATCTACATCTGTCACAGAGAAATGCTTATGCATTTTTTCAGCCGCGATCATGAAGATACCGCCCAGCACCAGACCGATGATGACTGTCATGGGACCAAAGAGCGTATTCTTGATAAATCCATGAAAAACAAGCCCCAGAAGGCAGGCCGGAAACATGGCGATGGCCAGATTCAGAAGAGAAGGCCCCTTTGTGCGAAACCAGTGATGGGTATTCAGGATAAAGGTAAATTTTTCTCTGTACACCACGAGAACGGAAAGGATCGCACCGAGCTGGATGAAGACATCGAAGAGATCGGCAAGCGTCCCCTCGAAGCCCAGCATATGCCCGACGATGATCATATGGCCTGTCGATGAAACTGGAATATACTCTGTCAGCCCTTCCACTACGCCGACAATAAATGCGCAAAAATAATCGTACACGATAACACCTCAGATTGCTTGACTACTAAAAATGAGTGCCTGGGGACAGGTCACTTTCTCCGCTGTGGATTTCCGGCGCACACGATACCATCCACTTTTTTATTCTTGAAATAGAGGATGAGTACCTCCTTCTGCCCTTGGGAGAAGTACACATAGGCTGTGCGCGGGCTGCCTGTAGAGGTATCCATCTCCAGCTTTTGTGGCGCGCCATAGAGCATTTCCGCGGTCGACTGATCATCGCCCATGGCAAGGCCTCGAGGAGTCAGCATCCGATCATCTGTCAGGAAGAACGCCATGATCCAGTGTTCCTTCTTTGTCATGCGGACGCCATAGCCCTCGTAGTACCAGATTTCCTCTCCTGGATTCATCATCTTCCGTTCCCACTCCATAAAAGAGTAGTCTTTGAAGCGCTGCCCCAAGGAAAGGCCCGCCAAAGAGAAGTCCCCTTTCGGCAAAAAATCATGCCTTTCTTGCGTTTCCGTCTTCTTCTTTTTCTTTTCAGACAAGTAAGACACATGCAATGATTTTACCACGTTCTTATGAATGGTGAAAGAAATTTCTTGATCTCCGGCTTCATAAGTCAGAAGGAAATCCCTCTTTTCCCCATCCCAAAGAAGGCGAAGAGGGCGACCATAGGCACGCAGGACAGCTTCACGTGAGCTTCCCGCGTGAATGCCGCGCAGCGTTTCCAGATCCTTTCTCTCGCTTCGATACTCGGTAAGGCCTGTGGGCGGTGCCTTTTCCCCCATGACCTTCCAGGCGCTCTCTTCGGTAACAGCATGATTCACCCGCGCAGTGAAGTCCTTCCATGTATAGGTATCACTTACACTACCACGCGAGATGGCATCCGGCACGCCCATATTCCGGATAAGAGAATCCACGCGATCTCCCAAGGCCATACCATGCAGTATAAAATCATCATTTGCCAGCGGAGAGGCATCGATCGGAAGAAGCGGGGTCTCGGCTGTCTCCTCCTTCGCTGCTTTCCCATGAGACTCCGCTATGGTCTTCTCCGCCGGAACCTCGGCCGATGCAGGAAGAGCCGTTTCACGCATGTTCTGCTCTGCTGCTTCGCATCCTGCAAAGCCGAGAACTCCGAGCAGGAGTGTCAGTAGATATATGCGTAGCTTCATCATTTTCTCCTTTTATCGAAAAGCCATGATCCATGACCAGTCATTCATGGCTGAAACTGCCAACAATCATATTATGCTAGCCCCGCCTCTCATCTGTCAAGCAAAAGAGAGCCTCCGCTGCCCGGAGGCTCTCTTTTCAAATCAAGGAAACACTGATTCAATCGTTATCGGATTTCATTCTTGGATTTTTTTACAGAGCGAGGAGACAGGGGACGCGAATAGCAAGCTATTTAAGGAGGATGTCGACGACGCTATGTATAAAAATCCATATGAAATCTGATTCTGTGACTGAATCAGCGTTTCCCTATATTTACGCCTTTTTATATTTCTTTACAAAGCGGGCCATGCGTTTGAGCGCTTCGGCGATATTCTCACGGCTGGCTGCGTAGGAAATGCGAATGTGATTCTTCCCCTGCGGTCCAAAGCAGGTGCCGGGTACGACACCGACTTTTTCTTCCGTAAGAAGCCTGTCGCAGAATTCTTCCTCATCCATCCCTGTACAGCTGATATCCGGGAAAATATAGAAAGCGCCCTTCGGTTTGAAGACTGTCAGGCCGATATCCACCAGCCCCTGATAGATCATTTCACGGCGAGCCGCATATTCCTCAAACATAGCTTTTACATCATCATCACAGTTTCTGAGTGCTTCGATCGCACCATACTGGCTGGTCGTGGAAGCGCAGAGAATCTCATACTGATGTACCTTGTAGATCTCCTCGAGTGCTTCCCGCGGAGCGCAAACGTAGCCGATACGAAGGCCCGTCATCGCATAAGACTTGGAGAAACCATTCAAGACGATCGTGCGTTCCTGCATGTCAGGCAGCGAAGCGAAGCAGGTATGCTGCCCTTCATACGTCAGATCGCAGTAGATTTCATCCGCGATGACGATGAGGTCATGTGCTTTGGCAAAAGCCGCGACCTTTTCCAGAGACGCTCTGTCCATGATCGTTCCGGTCGGATTATTCGGATATCCGATCAGGATGGCCTTCGTCTTTGGCGTGACTTTCTTTTCGAGTTCTTCTACCGTGAGGCGGAATTCATCCTTCGCATAGGTCGGTACCAGGACCGGTACGCCGTGCGCAATAGAAACGCAGGCCGGATACGCCAGGTAGGCAGGATCAGGGATCAGCACTTCGTCTCCCGGATTCAGGAAAGTCGTCATGACAAGTCCGATGGCTTCTGAAACACCGACGGTCACCATGATCTCATCCTTCGGATCATAGGTCAGCCCATAACGCTTTGCAAAAAGCTTGGCGATTTCTTCACGAAGCTCAAGAAGTCCCCAGTTCGAGGTATAAGACGTTTCTTTTCTCTTCAGGCTGTCAATGCAGGCATGGATGACCTTATCAGGAGCCGCATAATCCGGCTCACCGACACCTAGAGAGATCACATCTTTCATAGAGCTGGCCAGATCGAAAAATTTACGGATACCGGAAAATGGTACCGCTTTCACATCGCTGGCAAATTTATTGTCCCAATTCATTGGTTATCGTCCTTTCGATTCTTTTGTTTGTTGGTTGTTTGATTCTATGCGTGGAAATAGTTTGAACAGTTTCAACAGGTTTAGAAAGTTCAACGAGGGTATCCGAAGGACTGGGGCTAGGGAAACACTGATTAAATCGCAGAATCAGTGTTTCCCTAGCAGTTTTCCCGTTTCGGAGGTCCAAACATCGCCCGCCTGACCGCGAATGGGAAAGATTTCTCGCTATCGCTCGAAATGACGACACGAGAGTCTGACGTTCTCCAGTCCCCAGTCACTAGTCTCCAGTCATTCCGCCGCCTCTGCCACTGCTTTTCCGAGCTCTTCGCAATTTTTGAGTGCCGTCTCATCCGGGTAGCCATACGCAAGGAGCGGATGCGCCGGGAATCTGGCTCCGGCAAAGTGCAGCTCATTGTACCAGGAATTCAGCCATGCGCCGCGGCTCCAGCCGCACGAGCCGAAGATGCCCATGATCTTTCCCTTGAGATAGGGCTTCAGCTTATCACAGAAGGGCTTCATCTGTGCCTCTTCGATAACCTCCACCCCCCAGGCCGAGCAGCCCAAAATGATCCGATGGCAGGTGTTGCCGATCTCCACCGGATCCACATCAGATACCGGCGCCAGCAGTACATCAGCTCCTGCCTTTTTAGCGCCGACTGCGACAGCCTCCGCCATAGCTTCCGTATTCCCTGTCGCAGAATAAAAAATGATCGCTACTTTCTGTCCCATCTTGACCTCCTCACAGGGGAATGACTGCATCCATCATCCCCACGTCTCATGAGATTTTGCGAAAATGTAAGGAAACGCTGATCCAAATAGAAATGTGAAGGGAGAGCCTGTCACCATTCGCAAGAATCTCTCATTTTCCTTCTTCTACAAAAAAAGAGCGCTCCTCGGAACGCCCTTTTTTATATAGTCATTACGCTTTAGCAACGGTTTCGCCAAGAGCTTTGCAAGCTGCCAGTGCATCGTCGTCCGGATAGCTGTAAGCTTTGACCGGTTCAGCAGCGAGTTCGATGCCTTCATCGGTAAAACGCTGTTTCCAAGTTTCGATCCAGTCGCCCTGATTCCAAGCGTAGGAGCCGAAAATGCCGACAACTTTACCTTTCAGCTGTGGAAGCAGTTCTGCGAAGAATGGTTCGAATTCATATTCTTCCAGTTCTTCATTACCCATAGCCGGGCAGCCAAGGATGATGTGATCGAAAGCTGCTACATCGGAAGCCGTGGTGTCAGAAACGAAAGAAAGGGTCGTTTCTGCGCCAGCTGCCTTGGCACCTTCTTCTACAGCCTGAGCCATAGCTTCTGTGTTGCCGGAACCGGACCAGTATACGATTGCTACTTTTGCCATTTGGAATTCCTCCTATTACATACCAGTACATCTGAGAAAACCGATGCCGCAATGACATCCATGTTTCCCTGAATTTACTACACTTACATATTAAATGTTTGAGGTCACCTTGTCAATGGTGATTGCCGCTTTGATTCACTCCCACTCTGTCAGGGATGTCCCACGTTTTGCCAGATCGAGCAGCTTCACCTTTTCAGGGAGTTTTCTCTTCTGCACCATTGTCTTTACCGCCGCGGTAAGATCTTTCTGATCCGCATCTGTATTGATGATACCGAGCGTTGTGAAATAACCATCACAGGCAAGGACGATCTGATACGCCTCATGGTATGTGACATCTTTTTCCTTCGTCGTGATGACGACAGAGCCCTCATAGCGGAGATGCTTCTTATCCTTGCTTTTTACCAGAGGTGCTTCGCCATCAAAAGATGCTCCGGACTCTATCAGCCTTTCATTGAGATCGGCTGCAATGAGATCCAGCTGTGCTTCCGCCGGATCATCCTTATGATTCACCGCTCCGATGCCGAGAAGATAAGACACACCGAGCTTATGCGACATCGCCCAGCCATAGCTGAAATCCGGAGGATCCGCATAGGTCATCGTGTAATATACACTGCCTGTCATGCCGCGCCGCAAAAAGAATTGCTCTGTCCCACCTGCAGACAGGAAGGGCAGTGCCTCCTGCGCCCCTTTTTCAAAGGTCACATTCTTTGGCACCGTCATCCGCCCGATGCCTTTGAGATCCAGCTTCTCCGCTGCCAGCGAGGAGATCGGCAGCAGGGCAGCCACGAGAAGCCCGGCGCAAACGCGTTTCCACATCTTCATATCAGCCGTTCTTCTTAGCGAGCTTTGCCCAAGTATCACGCAGCCCTACGATGCGGTTGCAGACCAGATGATCCTCGCTGCTGTCCTTGTCGATGATGAAGTAGCCTTTTCGGAGGAACTGGAAGCGATCTCCGACCTTGTACTTTTTGATTTCCGGCTCTGCCTTGCTGTGCTTGATTTCCAGCGAGTGGGTATTCACCTTCTCCATGAAATCGCGGCCATCATCCGTATCATCCGGCGGAATCAGGTAGTCATAGAGGCGAGATTCCACATCGACCGCTGTATCAGCGGCTACCCAGTGGAGCGTCCCCTTCACCTTGCGATCCGCTCCCGGCGTACCGCTTCTTGTGTCAAAGTCGACCGTGCAGTGGATCTCCTCGATATCGCCATGGGCATCCTTGACGACATCCTCACACTTCACGATATAAGCTCCCTTCAGGCGGACTTCCTTGCCTGGTGTCATACGGAAGAATTTCTTCACCGGTGTTTCCATAAAGTCTTCCCGTTCGATATAGAGAGTTCTTCCAAACGGTACCTGACGTTCTCCGGCTGAAGCATCCTCCGGATTGTTCTCCATCGTCATCTCTTCGATCTGTCCTTCCGGATAGTTGATGAGGACGACCTTCACCGGATCGACGACCACCATGAGGCGCGGAGCTTTCGCCTTCAGGTCTTCACGAATGCAGTATTCCAGCTGTGCGATATTGACAAGATTATCTGCTTTGGCAACCCCTACCAGCTCACAGAAATGACGCAGCGACTCCGGCGTGTAGCCTCGGCGGCGGATCCCGCTGATGGTCGGCATACGCGGATCATCCCATCCGGAAACGAGGCCGGCTTCTACCATCTTGCGGAGCTTTCTCTTGCTCGTGATCATCGTCGTCACGTTGAGACGGGCAAATTCGATCTGGCGCGGCTTTTCCGATCCGTCGAATGCCTGCAGGCACCAGTTGTAAAGCGGACGGCGTTCTTCAAACTCCAGCGTACAGATGGAGTGCGTGATACCTTCGATGGCATCAGAGAGCGGATGTGCAAAGTCATAGAGCGGATAAATGCACCAGGTATCCCCCGTTCTATGATGGGTCGCATGCAGCACACGATAAATGACCGGATCTCGCATGACCATATTCGGCGAAGCCATATCGATCTTGGCGCGAAGCACCTTTTCCCCATCCTTGTACTTGCCTTCCTTCATTTCCTGGAAAAGCTTCAGGTTCTCTTCGACGCTCCTGTTTCTATAGGGACTTTCCTTGCCCGGATGCTTCAGATCGCCACGAGTATCATGGATTTCCTCACTCGTCTGGTCATCGACATACGCAAGACCCATACGGATCAACTTGCAGGCGAATTCATACAGCTGCGGAAAATAGTCAGATGCATAATGGACAGGTTCCTTCCAATGGAAGCCGAGCCACTTCACATCCTCCAGAATGGAATTCACATACTCGACCTCTTCCTTTGCCGGGTTCGTATCATCGAAGCGGACATTCGTCTCCCCATGATACTTCTGTCCAATGCCAAAATTGAGACAGATGCTCTTCACATGCCCGATGTGAAGGTATCCATTCGGTTCCGGCGGAAAACGCGTCAGCACCCGATCATTCGCATAGACATGATTTTCAATATCTTTATTGATTTCTGCTTCGATAAAATTCGCAGCTTTTCTTTCTTCTTCCATTCTTCTCCTCCGTTCTGTCATTATACCTTCAAGGTATTTTCACTTTATTTTAGCACAATCCAAGAGTGATAGGAAAGATGGAAATGGGAATTTTGTTGAGACGGCAGGAGGACTTGACCAGTTCTCTAATCTCTGCGGTCTGAGCAGCTTCAACCGGCATGTTGCAGTGCGAAAAAGCAGTCATTTTTATCCCACACCGTAAGTCTCTTGGCATCTGACCAACAACCGGGAAAGCCAAGTATGATAAAATATAGGAGCAGCAGGCATGAATCTCTGCCTAGCCCGCTGAACCTTTTGAATCCGCTGCTCTCATTTCTAAAGGAGTCCCCATGACAGACACGGAATACATGCAGATCGCACTTGACGAAGCACAAAAAGCCTATCACGAAGGAGAGATCCCCATCGGTGCCGTCCTCGTCTATAAAGACATCATACTCGCTGCTGACCACAACCGCTGCGAAGCCACCTTCGACCCCACCAGCCACGCAGAAGTCAATGTCATCCGCGCCGCCTCCCATTTTCTTTCCAAATGGCGTTTGACGGACACGCGGCTTTATGTTACCATAGAGCCATGCCCAATGTGCGCAGGCGCCATCATGAATGCCCGCATCCCACATCTGATCTACGGTGCAGCCAATCCCCTCTATGGCGGTATTGACTCGTGCTTCCACATCGGAGAGGGTATGGCAAATCACACCTTGGACATCACTTCCGGGATTCTGAAAGAAAAGTGTCAGGCACTCATGGACGATTTCTTCACCCATCGCCGGAAATCATCTCATCATGGAGCAGTATCGAAGTGGTCATAACGAGGCGGACTCGAAATCCGTTAGCCTTTCGAGGCCCGTGGGTTCGAATCCCACCTGCTCCGCCAAAAGAAACGCTCTTTGCCGAAAAAGGCAAAGAGCGTTTTACTTTGACTGATTTCCGATTCCCCCGGCTTTCTAAAACTCTTCACTGAGCAGAAAATCAGCGATATGCATGGTCTTGATCCCCTCGTAATTTCCACCAGCGAAAGCATCCGTCGTCAGCACATACTTTGGATAATTATCATGAATTTCCAACAGGCGCGCAAACTCACGTTCCTTCGTTTTTTCAGAAGCAATGGTCTGGGATACCTGGACGTAGAGTTTCTCATTCTGCTTCACTGCCAGAAAATCGATCTCCCCATCCGATGTTTTCCCCACATACACATGGTAACCACGCCTTTTCAGTTCCAGATAGACGATATTTTCCAGGCTGGATGCCACCGTATCCGCATGATACCCCAGCACGCTGTAGCGCAAAGCAACATCCGCCAGATAAAACTTTTCCTGCGTTTTCAAGAGAGCCCGTCCCTGCAAATCATAGCGTGAACAGCGGTGCAGCAGGTACGCCTTCTCGAGTTTCTCTAGATACGCATACACCGTCTCATTCGTGATCGTGCGATGCTCTGACTTCATATAGTCCGAAATGGACTTCGCAGAGAACGTATTTCCTACATTGCTAAAAGTATACTTCACTACCCGTTCGAGCTGGTCGATTTTCTTCACCTGATTCCGGCGGACGATATCTGCGAAAATGGTCGATCGATAAATATCTTGCACAATCGCGTAAACCTCATCCTGTGAATAAGGCTGCAGATGCGTTGCAGGAAATCCACCGAGCCGCACATAATTCACCAGCTCCGCCTTCGGATCCCCCACCGATGTATATCGACGCTTGAACATCAGGTACTCTCTGAAAGAAAGGGTAAATACGTGAAACGAGATATAGCGCCCCGTGAGGTATGTGGAAATCTCCGAAGACATCATGCGTGAATTCGAACCGGTCACATACAGATCCACGTCGAAGTCTTGCAAGAGTGAATTCACCACCCGCTCCCAGCCCTCAATTTCCTGCACCTCATCCAGAAAGAGATAGCTCCTGCCCTCTCTAGACAATCGGGCTCTCAGATCAGCATACATCTCTTTCGCTGTCATGTCCTCATACTCCATCGAGTCATAGCGACAGCTGATGATCGAGCTCTCTGGTACATGCCTTTCTGTTTTCAGCCGCTCTATGATCATCTTCAGGATAGTCGACTTACCCGAACGTCGCACTCCCGTCAGGATCTTCACGAATGGCGTATCCACATACGCCATGATTTTCTCTATATACAGTGGCCTTTCTATCATCGCATTCACCTCCATCTTTGTATATCATACCGTAAAAAGTTTGAAAAATCAAAAGTTTTACGGTATGAATCCGTAAAACTTTTGATTTTTGAATAGTTTTACGGATAAACCTTTTTCATTGCAAAAAACCATCGCCTGATGCGACAAGCGATGGTTTTTCTTATTCATGGATCAATTCATACCATGCATCTGCCATGCGGCCATACTCTTCCATGGAGAAGGTCTCTCCGCGGCGGGAGCCGTCGATATCCGCTTTTTCGAGGATCGCCTTCACCATATCAGCAGAGATGCCGCCTGCTTTCATGGCATTTGTGAAGACTTTGCGACGCTGGCCGAAGCCCATCTTGACGAGGCTGAAGAAGAGCTTTCTATCCTTCACCTCGACTGCCGGTCTCTCGCGGCGGCGGATCTTGAGCACCGTCGACGTGACCTGCGGGCGCGGGATGAAGGCGGTCGGCGGGATGTCGATGACACGCTCTGCCGTGCAGTCAAACTGTACCGCAAGTGTCAAAGCACCGTAGTCCTTCGAGCCGGGCGCAGCCAGGATGCGGTCTGCCACTTCCTTTTGCATCATGAATACGAAGAGAGAAATGGGAAGTCCTGACTGAATGAGCGTCAGAAGGATCGGCGTGGTCACATAGTACGGCAGGTTCGCCGCACAGTGCCAGTCCCTTTCTCCCAGAATGGTCTTGAGGTCGGCTTTCAGCACGTCCTCATAGATGATATGAATATTTTTATAATGTTCCAGTGTATGGTCGAGGACGCGCTTCAAGCTCTGATCCAGCTCGAAGGCCGTCACATCCGCGCCGGTCTCCGCGAGTGCCTGCGTCAGAGTGCCGATACCGGCCCCGATCTCCATGACGGGCGTCCCATCGCTGAGTTCAGCAGCCTCTGCGATGGCAGCAACGACATCGGGGCGGATGAGAAAGTTCTGCCCCAGGCGGTGCTTCGCGTGGATACCGAAGCGATTCATCACATACTGGACGACTTTACGATCTGCTAAATTGGCGTCTAACATGTCGGCTCCTTCTGGCATGCTTCCAATGCCTTTTCCCACTCGCTGCGAGTAATGCCGAAATGATTCAGCCGTTTCAAAAACTGTTTCCCATTCCCATAGCCGATACCAAGGAGCGCACCGACTCTGGCTCTTTTTTCAGAAGAATCCGGCCTGCCTGTAAGACCTGCCGCAAAAATATCTCCCATGGAAAACTCCTCCGAGTCTTCCTGATATTGGACACGGAGACAGGACAGCGCCTTTCGGATGGACTCGGGCGAAGCGTCTTCTATCCCGACATCATTTTCTGTGGAGGCTTCTGACTTCGGCACGAAGGCGTGAAGCGCCTTCGGGAAAAGACGGGTCAGTCGCTGACGGATGCGTTCTCCCGGACCATCGGGATCCGTCAGGATGATGATGCCCCGCTTTTCATAAGCGAGGCGGATCTGTTCTAATGTTTCGCGGCGGATGCCAAAGCCTTCCGTGGCGATCATATCAGCTTCTACGGCATGGCTCACACGAGCGATATCCGATTTACCTTCTACGACAATGACTTGACGGATCATATCAGTCTCTAGCTACGTAGCCGATGCCACGAACGGTATGGATGTATTTCTTGCCGACTTTTTCATCGATCTTGCTGCGCAGATAGCGGACATAAACGTCCACGATATTCGTCTTTCCTGCATAGCCATAGCCCCAGACCTTTTCCAGAATCTCTTCTCTTTTCAGTACGCGGTTTTTATTCTTGGCCAGGAAAAGGAGCAGATCGAATTCTTTCTTTGTAAGATCGACAACTTCATCACTGGCACGTACTTCATGACGTTCCGGATAGATGGAGAGATCACCGATCGTGAAGGCCGGGTCCACGATAATTTTCGGTTCTTCGTGGCGGCGCAGCGCAGAATGGATGCGAGCGATCAGTTCCTTGGTAGCATATGGCTTTGTCATATAATCATCGGCACCGGCATTCAGCGCTTCGACCTTCGCATCGACAGATGTATCGGAAGACAGGTAGATGATCGGCAGAGAGCTGATCTCTCTCACCTTTCCCAGAATCTCATGGCCACCTTTCAGTGGTTCATCCGGATCCAGGAGGATCAGGTCCACCTGACGCTGACCTGCCAGATCAACAGCCGCCTCTCCCGTATTATCAATGAGGCAGCTGAAGCCTTCTTCTTCCAGCTTGAGCTGCATGAAACGGCTGACACTTGGATCATGTTCGATGATTAATACACAGTTTCTCATTATGAAGTTCCTCCCATAGCAAGTAAAAAGAAAAAGGAAATCCAATCGCACAGCTTTGTTATTATTTTTAGTGGGGTATTGTTATTATTATTGAACCCGCAGCTATGCAAAAGTAAATAGTCATTAGAAGTTATTTTCCTTATATGAGTATAATACCATAGCTTTCTAGGATTTCAAGTCCTTTCTTTCAAAAAAACGATAAAATTATTAGTTTTTAAGTACTTTTGAAATTTTCAATTTCCTGATATTCTTCCATTTTATTTGAGAATAGGCCCTAACTATAGCATATTTTACTTGATTTTACTGATATTTATGAATTTTCCTGATTCTCATTTACCGCATTAGTCCTCTATGAGGAAATCGAATTTTCTATACGTTTACCTATACCCCCTATATGTATAAATTTTTTCTATTATTGGCTGAATATTGTTCAAATATGAAAATTTTCGGTATGATGTAAGCCTGTCTTTCATATAAGTATAAGCATCATACAGACAAGTATTTAATTTTTTGCATACTTTACGGTTGTTGTATAATAAAAAGGAACGATTCAGAGCAGTGTTTCCTTAGATCCCCTTCTATGGATTTCAACGGAAGCAGGGATCGATTTTCATAAAAATGCTCTATAGAGAAATGCTTCTTGTTTTCTCATTTCTGATTCTCGGTCGACATACATAAAGGAGTACCATCCATGCATCAATATGTCACTTTCATCGGTGGATTTCCGATTCGTTTTTATGGGATCTTTTTTTCTCTGGGCATCATCTTCGGCTGCATCATGGCCTACTACCTTTTGAAGAAGGACGGACGCGGCTGGCATGAGCATGTCTTTGATCTCGGCATCACCATCGCCTTTGTCGGCATTATTGGCGGACGTCTCTGGGATGTCTTCTTCTTTGACTGGGACTACTACCATAATCATCTGCTTGAGATCCCCTACGTGTGGCAGGGCGGCATGGCCATCCAGGGAGGCGTCATCTTTGCCTGTGTGGCTGCCTATTTCTACCTCAGAAAGCACAAGATACCAGTCCTGCCTTTTGCGGATACCGTAACACCCGCCATCATTTTCGGACAGGCCATCGGACGTATCGCAAACTTCATGAATGGTGATGCCTTCGGTCATCCGACGGGCACCAATTTCGGTATTCTATATCCTGATACCACACTTGCCTACCGCACCTACGGCGCACAGCCTCTCTGGCCTGCCGAGGTCTGGGAGTGTCAGGGTGATCTCATCATTCTGGGACTGCTCCTGTGGTATGCCTGCTTCAAACATGCCCGCGGCACGACCTTCTGTCTCTACATCATGCTCTACTCACTGCTTCGTTTCTTTCTGGAATTCTTCCGCGGTGACTATGGCAGTCTGGCCTTCGGTCTCAAAAGCGCGCAGCTTACCAGTCTGACGACCTTCATCTGCGCTCTTCTCGTCTTTATTTTCTTCTCTGTCAAATATCGTGCAGATGCGAAAGTGGAAGAAAACCCCGGAGACCCCGCTTGAAGACGAAAAGACTAAAAAGGCTTTCTACGCCTTTTTAGTCTTTTCGTTTCCAAGTCCTTCGCTCTCCTTTCTGCCAAGCATGCCAAAAGCCGGAATCCGAACGGATTCCGGCTTTTGGTTTGCACCATTTCATGAAGCTGCTCTCTTACAGCAGACCGCCGTAATTTTCAAGCATCTGACGTACCTTTGCTTTTTCTGCTTCAGTCGGTTCGACCATCGGCAGACGGAAGTGTCCGCCAGGCTGGCCGACCAGATTCGTAGCCGTTTTGACAGGAGTCGGGCTTGCCGTGAAGAACATGCCTTTGTTGATCTCATACATCTTGAGGTGCAGTTCTCTGGCTTTTTCAAGATCACCTTTTTCAAAAGCATCCACCATAGCGAGCATGTCATCCCCGATGACATGTGCGGAAACGGAAATGATGCCTACGCCGCCGGCAAGAAGGACAGGCAGTGTGAATGCATCATCACCGCTGTAGATCATGAAGTCTTCCGGAAGAAGCGCTTTTTCCTTGGTGACCTGATCCCAGCTTCCGGTTGCATCTTTGATGCCGACGACATTCGGGCATTCATCCACGATTCTCTTGATGGTTTCCGGCTGGATAGACACGCCGGTTCTGCCCGGTACGTTGTAAAGAACGAGAGGCAAATCTACGCCTTTAGCGACAGCCGTGAAGTGCTGGTACATCCCTTCCTGGTTCGGTTTGACATAGAAAGGAACGATCACCAGCGCGCAGTCAATGCCCGTTTCCTTGGCTTTGTTGCCGAATGCAATGGTATCTGCGGTGCTGATGGTACCGATATTACCCATGACAGGCACTTTCTTGCCTTCACCGCGTTTGCCGACAGCATCTACGATAAGGGTATACAGTTTCAGCTTTTCTTCTGCAGTCATGGTAGCACCTTCGCCGGTGGTTCCACCGACAAGGAGGCCCTCAGAGCCATGAGCGACAAGATGCTTTGCGAGTGCGACAGCACTTTCGTAGTCGACAGCACCGTCTTCTGTGAATGGAGTGATCATAGCCGTAATGACGCGGCCAAACTGAGCAGTTGCCATAGTTATATCTCCTTTGGATCTTCATCTTTGAACTAGGGATTAGTGGCTAGGGATTAGGGATTAGAAGTGACTGGTGACTAGTGACTTCAATGCCACTTTCAGGCATCGCCCCGTTTTCGTCATCCTGAGCGGAGAAAAACGACGTTTATTCGGATAGCCTCAGCCAGAACTGATGTGATCTGAGTCGAAGGATCTCGGCGAAGCCGCCACCTTCATTCCTCATTCGAGCAAAGCTTTCATTCACAATCAAGGGACAAAACGTCCCCGGGGCTAACCCTGAACCCATCAACCATTTTTATAACATATCATGCGCGATCATATATTCTGCGATCTGCAGGGTATTGAGCGCTGCGCCTTTTCTGATCTGATCGCCGGACACCCAGAGGTTGATACCATTCGGATTCACGAGATCCTTGCGGATACGACCGACAGCTACATCTGTTTTATCAGAGGTATCAAGAGGCATCGGGTAGATCATATTCTTTACGTCATCGACCAGTTCAGCGCCATCGAAGTCTTCGATCGCTTTCTTCACCTGTTCGACGGTGAGCGGCTCTTCGGTTTCTACATAGATAGACTCCGCATGGCTTCTTGCGACCGGCACACGAACAGCGGTCGGGGTGATGCCGATCTCCGCATCATGCATGATCTTATGAGTTTCATTCACCATCTTCATTTCTTCCTTGGTGTAGTCATTATCAAGGAAGATATCGATCTGCGGGATCAGATTGTATGCGATCTGGTAATGTTTCGGAAGGCTAGCCGACGGAAGGATCTTCGGTTCATAATTCTCGCCTTTAGCAAAAGCGGCAGCTTCTTCATAGAGCTCATCGATGCCTTCTTTGCCCGCACCGGATACCGCCTGATAGGTGCTGACGACGATGCGTTTGATGCGGGAAAGGTCATAAATCGGCTTCAGTGCCATCAGCATGATGATGGTGGAGCAGTTCGGATTTGCGATGATGCCTTTGTGCTTTGCAATATCCTCTGGGTTGATCTCCGGAATGACGAGCGGTACTTCCGGATCCATGCGGAAGGTGGAGGAGTTGTCAATGACTACAGCACCGCGTTTGGCTGCTTCCGGTGCCAGCGTCTTGCTGATGCTGCCGCCTGCAAAAAGAGCCACATCAATGTTTTCAAAAGATTCCGGCTTGGCTTCCTCTACCGTATATTCCTTGCCGCAGACCATGAGCTTCTTGCCTGCACTGCGTTTGGAGGCCAGAAGCTTCAGGGAAGCGAACTGGAAATTTCTTTCTTCAAACAGACGGATAAATTCCTGTCCGACGGCACCAGTAGCACCAAGGACGGCGACGCGCGGGAGTTTACTCATAGTCAAGCACCTCATTCCAAATAATTTTCAAGTCCATAAACAAAGCCTTTGACCGTCATGCACTTTTTGCAGGCAAGCATAACGCCCGGCATAAAGGATTTGCGATCCAGAGAATCATGACGCAGTGTCAGGATCTCCCCATAACCGCCAAAGAGAACTTCCTGATGTGCCACATAGCCGGGGAGTCGGACAGAGTGAATGGTGATCCCTTCGTATTTGCCGCCGCGAACGCCCGGCAGGCTTTCCTTTGTTTCATCCGCTTCCGGTTCCATGGTGCGGGCAGCTGCCATTTTTTCGGCAGTCAGCTTCGCTGTGCCGGAAGGAGCATCATATTTATGATTGTGATGGAGCTCGATGATTTCTGCATTCGGCATGTATTTGGAGATCTCAGCCGATACCTTCATCAGAAGGACAGCGCCCAGAGAGAAATTCGGCGCAACAAGTCCATTGGCGCCTGTCTTTTGGGCAATGCCAGCGAGTTCCTCTCTCTGCTTCGCCGTGAGGCCGGTCGTTCCGATGACGATATTGACCCCATTTTCAAGGACATACTTTGCATTTTCATAAATAACCTTCGGACTGGTGAAATCAACGATCACATCCGGCTTGCCCTTGGCAAATGCTTCTTCCAGCGTCTTGTCAATGGTCATCCCATTGTGTCCGATACCGATCACTTCTCCCAGATCTTTGCCAGCTGCACCGATATCGACGCCGCCGCAAAGCTCCAGACCATCTTCTGCAAGGACTGAGCGGACGACCTCGCTGCCCATACGTCCTGCAGCCCCATTCACTAATACACGAATCATTCTGACTCCTCCTTTATCGCAAGTGAGGACACAGTCCCCCCACCGCTTTTGAATAGATTTAAGTCAATGGTAGTATAAAAATGAAAATGCGTCAATAGGTGAATTTCGATAGTTGCATCATTTGATGAGATCTGAGTATCCTGGAAAGAAGGACCATGGATCAGAGACCATGTGCAGCAGATTCGAAGGCTTCAAGGGTCCACTGGGCCTTTTGGCAGCTTCGCTGCGCTCATCAAAAAGAGCGCTCTGCTTCCTTGCCGCGTCTTTCCTATTGAGCCTCCTAAGCCTATAGCCACTGCTTCGCCCTTGATTTTTCAAAACAAAAAAGCCGTACTCTTTCGAGTACAGCTCTTTATGTTTAGATTATTCACCTACAGGATAAACACTGACCTGTCTCTTATCTCTGCCGAGACGTTCGAAAGCAACTCTGCCTTCTGCGACTGCAAAGAGCGTATCGTCCTTGCCAATCTTAACGTTCAGACCCGGATGGAGATGGGTGCCTCTCTGGCGAACGATGATGTTGCCAGGTTTAGCGATCTGACCTGCGTGCATTTTGGTTCCCAGGCGCTGCGCATTGGAGTCGCGGCCGTTCTTTGTGCTGGAAACACCTTTTTTATGAGCGAATAACTGAAGATCAAACAGTAACATGTAATTCACCCCTTTGCCGTTATAATTTTAAGTTTATCAGGATACTGCTCCTGAATGGCTTCCAAACCATGAACCATGGTTTCTATCAGAATCTGGCTCTTTTCATTCGCATGCGACTGAAGATCCACATTCATGAAGCCGGATCTCGAATCAAAAGTCCCATCCATCTGCAGGATATCCTGCAATCCGGCAGCAATCGTCAGTGTGATCGCTGACACCGCTGCACAGATGAGATCGTACTCATTATCTTCCCTCGCCCCATCGGCATGGCCAGTAATGGTAAATCCCTGATAGAGCCCTTCGACTAAATGTAGTCTTGCGGTAATCATTAGCCTTCGATCTTTTCGATCTGAACCTTGGTGAAAGGCTGACGATGACCCTGGCGACGACGGTAGTTGGACTTAGCTTTGTATTTGAAAATACGAATCTTAGCGCCTTTACCCTGTTCCAGAACCTTGCCAGTAACCTTTGCGCCTGCAACGGTTGGCTGACCGATCTTTACGCTGTCGCCGGATACGAGAAGAACCTCATCAAAAGCTACTTCTGCGCCTGCTTCAACGTCCAGTTTTTCAATGGTAATGACTTTGCCTTCTTCAACGCAGTACTGTTTACCACCTGTTTTGATAATTGCGTACATGTGTGCACCTCCTCTTTACTATACTCGCCGAATATGGCAGCTTACGAAAGCATTTACGGAGCCGTCTCCGTGCGGTTGCGTCATGGCACCTTGTACAATGACTTGATTATTTTAGCAGAAATAAAAATAGATGTCAAATATTTTTTTGACATCTATTTGGGAAATTGGGGTCAGGGTTAGCCCGTGGGGCGTGCTGCCCTGTAATTGTTTGCGAAAGAGGTTCAGCAGGTTCTATAGGTTCAGCGGGGTAGTCCATGGGACTAATCCCGAGCCCTTTTCTACACCGTCTCATAAATCTTCCTCACCAGCTTCTTGGTGATCGTCCCGAAGAAATCCTGGTCGGCAAAGCGAATAAAGCGGATCGGTTTATTCGCTCCTTTGATGAAAAGCCGGTCTGTCGTCTTGAAAGGACAGGATTCGCTGCCATCGAGAGAAATACAGAGATTCTTCTCTCGCGGCGGAGCGGTGACTTCTACGGTATCACTGCATTTCAAGACGATGGCGAAGCGCTGCAGCGTATGCGCACAGATAGGGATCACGATCATACGGTCATCGCCAGGCCCCATGACCGGACCGCCGCAGGAAAGAGCGTAACCGGTAGACCCGGTCGGCGAAGAAACGATGAGTCCGTCAGAAGCATATTCCTGGATCAGATGCCCATTGACGGAAAGATTCAGCCGTGCCAGCTGCCCGATCTCGTTATGCCCGATGACGACATCATTCAGCACGCTGGTCAGCCATTCCTGACTGCCATCCTCATGCTTCAGGATAGAGTCCAAAAACAGGCGCGACTCTTCGGTATAATGCCGCGCAAGGATCTGGTCCAGACGCAGCGCAGCGTCTTCGACGGTGATGCTGTTCAGAAATCCCAGCTCACCCAAGTGGATCCCTGCCATCAGGATGGGATAGTCCCGAAACGTACGCGCCGCTCCCAGGAAGGAGCCATCGCCACCGATGGAGAGCAGGCAGTCACAATTTCCCAGCTCATCGATGCTGCCATAAGAAGCCCCCTTGATACCGCCCGCTTCCAGTCCTTCTTTCATAGAAAGCGGCAGCAGTGCGCTCGACTTTCTTTCTTCTATCATCCCAAGAAGCTCGGGCAGAAAGGTAAAGAGCTTCTCTTTTCCCAAATTCGGAAAAATGGCAAATCGCAATGAAATCACCGCCTCGTCTATGATCGTTATAATGTATGGTTCTACACCTATTTTTTCAAAGTCTCATGTGCCTCTTCGACCACCTGACGGATCCGTTCTTCGCTGATCGCTTCCTGCGGCTTTTCCCACTTCAGATAGGCTAGAAATTCAATATTCCCTGAGCCGCCTTTGATGGGCGAAAACGTCAGATCCCAGCAGTGGAATCCTTCTTCTTCAAAAGCTGCGAGCGTATCGGAAACGACTTCTTCATGGATTTCCGGTTCCCGCACGATGCCGCCTTTTCCCACCTTGTCCCTGCCGGCTTCAAACTGCGGCTTGATCAGGATCGCCATCGCACCATCCTCCTTCAGGATGGATCTTACCGCCGGAATGATCTTCAGAACGGATATGAAAGACACATCTGTCGAAACGAGATCGACCTTTTCTCCCAGCATCTCTTCTGTCACGACTTTGATGTTCGTCTTTTCCATATTGACGACCTGCGGATGAGAGCGGAGCTTCCAGTCGAGCTGATTGGTCCCGACATCGATAGCAAAGACCTTCGCCGCACCATTCTGCAGTGCACAGTCAGTGAAGCCGCCGGTAGAGGCACCGATGTCCGCCATGACCTTTCCCTTCATATCAATGCCGAATGTCTTGATCGCTTTCTCCAGCTTGTAGCCGCCGCGCCCCACATACGGCATCACATGTCCTTTGATCCGCAGCTTTGCATCCACAGGGATCTTCGTCCCCGCTTTATCGACAGGCACATCATTGACAAGGATGATGCCTGCCATGATATGCCGTTTCGCATTCTCCCGGCTGTCGAAAAAGCCCTGCTCTACGAGCATGACATCCAGCCGTTCTTTCTTGACCTTCTGATTTCCCATATATTTCCTCTACTTCGTGCGTACCAGCAGCATGTCCACAAGCTCTGTGAGAAGGCTTGTGTCCCGATCGACCCTTCCCAGTATCTCTTTGGCATGCCTTGCTTCTTCTTCTGCGAGTGCCTTTGTCCGCTCCTTGCCAAGAAGGCTTACGTAGGTGGACTTATGATCTGCCGCATCCTGATGCGGCATTTTCCCCATCTCATCCAGATGCCCGTTCACATCAAGAAGGTCATCCGTCATCTGGAAAAGCAGTCCCACATGGACAGCAAATGCATGCAGAAGGTTCTTTTCTTCTTCACTGCTCTCTGTCATTGCCAGTGCCATATCCACCGGTGCCGTCAAAAGGCATCCTGTCTTGCAATGGTCCATGAGCTGTAATTCCGGAAGAGTCAGCGTCCGGCCTTCGCTCTCGATATCGTGCGCCTGTCCGCCCACCATGCCTTCGGGGCCAGCAGCCTTGGCCAGGATGGAGATCAATTCACAGCGGAGCTGAGGCGCGATCTGCTGCTCGCCTGCCAAAAGCTCAAAGGCAAAGGTCAGAAGCCCATCCCCTGCCATGGTCGCCATGCCTGCCCCAAAGACCTTGTGATTTGTGGGGCGGCCGCGGCGGTAGTCATCATTATCCATGGCCGGAAGGTCGTCATGGATGAGCGAATACGTATGCACGCATTCCAGTGCACAGGCAATATCCAGATACAGCCGCGCATCTTTTCCCCAAAGTTCCAGGATCAGAAGAAACAGAAAGGGACGGATACGCTTCCCCCCAGCCGAAAGGCTGTAGTTCATGGCATCAAACAATTTTTGATGAGCGCTCAGGTCAGAGACCAGCAGCGTCTCAAGTCTTTCGTTGATTTCCTTCTGTTTTGCGAGCAAAACATCTTTCAGCATGGGTGGCTCCTTTCTGGATCATTGAATATGTGCTTTTTTAAATTCATAAATGGTGTCAGCTTCCCCGCAAATATCACGGACCGATGCCCGAAAGTGACCTTTCAGTCACCCGCAACGCCCAAGCGATCTTCCATATACGCGCCAAACGCATTGCCCGTCGCATTGTCACTGCTATAGCGTGGATCAGCGAAGAGCGGCGTGAGACCGATAGCTTGGCAAATCTCTTCGACCCTTGCCCGAAGATAGCGGTTTGCCATGACCCCGCCCACTGCGATGAAGGGACGGCCCTTTTCGAAAGGATAGCCGCTGAGCTCCTTTTCGAGAGCACGCCCTATGTGGATGAGGACTCCTTTGGCGATGTCTTCCTTCCGATAAGCGTCAGACGCTATATCACGCTGGACGCGTGTTTCGGGGCCGGAAAAGCTGAACGCCCCTTTCACGGACGAGCGGGGAATCCGATACGTATCATTTCCCTGTTCTGCCAGCGCTTCCAGCCATTTCCCGCAGGGGAAGGGAAGTCCCAAAGCCACGCCCACGCGGTCAATGAACTGCCCTGCCGTAATGTCTTTGGACGTCAGGAGCTCATGGATCTCCATCCCCTCTTCCTGCCATTGACAGGAGAGCACATCCTGTGTGCCGCCGGACATATGCATCATATAAAACGGCTTCCCCCAAAGAGCAGACGCATCTCGGATCGCTGCCATCGCATGATTTTCCTGATGGCTGAATACATAAAGAGGGATATGATGCGAAGAGGACAGCGCCTCAGCCATACCCCGACCAACAAGAAAGGCGGGCATGTATGAATCTGCCCGCCTCCGTGGAAATCCTGAAACGCCTATGCCCTTCAGATCCTGCAGCAAAGGAGAAAGCCTTCGAAGCAGGACGGGAAGATTCTTCACATGCTGGAAAACCATCTCAGACTGAGACAGTCCCCGCCGCCCTTCCTTCACAGAAAGGACGATCCGTTCTTCCCCCATCAGCCCCTTGGAAGAATCATAAACCGCTGCCGATGTCGTATAGCAGCTGGTATCTATTCCAAGAAACCTCATGATTATTCACCTTGTAATGCCTTATCCAGAAGTCCATTGATAAATCGATAGGACCCTTCACCGCCATATGTCTTGGCAAGCTCTATCGCTTCATTGATAATGACCTTCTTATCCGGGCGGTCTTCCCCGGAATGATAAAACTCAGCGACAGCCAGACGGAGAATATTCTTATCCACCACATTGAGCTGCGTGAGCGACCAGTTCTTTTTCAAATATGCCTTGATCTTATCATCGACATCTTCATGAGCTGCCGCTTCGATCAAAGCATCTGCAAAAGCCTTGTCCTTCTCTTCCAAATGAAGCGTCTCTTCCTCGATCGGCTCTGACTCCGGATTGAGCTCTCTGGAGTACAGCACCTTGAGTGCATATTCTCTTGCGCTTGTTCTACTCATGTCAGCCTCTCTCTATGCTATGAAATTTCCTGTCTTACATACATGGTTTCCCATGGCACGCAGGCCAGGCGGATCCAGCAGATCCTGCCGGGAGCGGTTTCCCTAAAGAAACTTTGGCGGCAGGATCTGATGACACCCGTTCACTCTACCATTTCAGTAATCGTCACATCAATGCTTTCGATGTCCTCTCTTCTAAGCGAAGAGAAGACATTCTTCACCACCATCTGGATATAGCGGGCAGTCTCCTGTACCTGACAGCCTTTATGCAGTGCGACAGAGATCGCCACCTTCACACGTCCATCCTTCAGATTTCGTATCCAAAGCCCGCGATGAGCCTTGAAGCCAAAGGCCTGACTGATCCCCTGCATCAGATACTGAAAGCCATCCGCGGTGAAATGAGATACCTCAGGCATGGCAAGCAGAGCCTCTTCAATTTTCTGATATACGACTTCTTCCGATCGTTTCTTCTCTGCTTCTTCACCGGACATCTCTATTTCTCCTCACCGAAAACGATGCGTTCCACATTGACATTGACTGCATTCACTCTAAGGCCCGTAGAATCTCCGACGCTTTCCTTGACTGCTTCCTGCAGCTGTAAAGCGATAGCCGGCAGGCGTTCGCCATGCCAGGCTGCCACGTAAAGATCAATGACGATACCATTCTCCCGGATGGAGACACGCACACCTTCTGCTTCCGCATCACTGATGACAGCAGAGATCCCATGAGAAAACCGATCGTCCATCCCGTAGATCCCCTTCACATGGAGCGCTGCTTCTCGGGCAATGACTGCAATGACCTGGTCCGATACACGAACGGTTCCCAGGTCATTTTTTACTTCTGCAGTTTCCATATAGAAATTACTTTACGCGTTCGATGTAAGCGCCGGTACGGGTATCAATGCGGAGCATTTCACCTTCATTGATGAAGAGCGGTACAGAAACGACATAGCCGGTTTCCATCTTAGCCGGTTTGGAACCGCCGGTCGCTGTATCACCGCGGATGCCCGGTTCGGTCTCTACGACTTTCAGTTCTACAGAGTTCGGGATATCGACGCCGATGATGGTGCCGTTGAAGAATACGACATTGCATTCCATTTCTTCCTTCAGGAAGTTGATCTTGTCGCCGAGCTGTTCTTTGTTCAGCATGATCTGTTCATAGGTTTCCGTATCCATAAAGCAGTAGGAACCATCAGCTTCATACAGGTACTGCATCGGTTTACGTTCTACAGTAGCCGGCTGCAGTTTGATGCCTGCATTGAATTTACGTTCTACGACAGAGCCGCTCTGCAGGTTTTTCAGCTTAGCACGTACAAAAGCTGCCCCTTTGCCTGGCTTTACGTGAAGGAATTCAATACACTGCCATACCTGTCCATCCAATTCTACGGTAATGCCCGGGCGTAAATCGTTACTAGAAATCATTTAGTTTTTCCTCCTGCTACACTCTTAAAAATTTCTTTGGGAATTTAGTCAAGATGGAGATTCCATCCTTTTCTATTACAACCGTATCTTCGATACGGACTCCACCAACCCCCGGGATATAAACCCCCGGCTCCACAGTTTCTGTCATACCTGTGCAAAGGACGGTACGATCCCTTGGCGACAGCGTGGGTGTTTCATGGATCTCCAGTCCTACACTGTGTCCCAGTGCATGACCGAACCACTGATCCAGATCCTTCTCTTTCAGATATTTTCGGGACTCCTGATCCACATCGGCTGCCACAAGGCCAGCCCTCAGTATCTTTTCGATATGCTCATTGCATCCCAGCACCGCATCATAGATGTAGCGCTGCCGCTCTGAGATCTCCCCGACAGCCACCGTCCTCGTGATATCCGAGTGGTAGCCATGGTAGATCGCGCCGAAATCAAAGGTGACGAGATCACCTTCTTCGATCACCTTATCTGTCGCTGTCCCGTGGGGATAGGCAGACCGCCAGCCGGATGCCACGATCGTATCGAAAGATTTCCCTTTCGATCCGGCCTCCAGCATCGCGCACTCCAGGATCGTCCGAAGCTCTGCCTCTGTCACGCCCGCCTTGATATAAGGCACGGTCTTCTCAAAGCCCAGATCGGAAATCCGGCATGCTTCTTCGATAAGGCGGATCTCGTCCGCGCTTTTGATCTGGCGCAGCGTATCAGGCACTACGAAGACGAAATCCGTTTCCGGCAGTACCTCATCGAAAGAAAGATACATCTTATACGTCATGCCCGCTTCGATCCCGAAACGAGTGACGTGATGCTTTGCAGAAAGCTCTCCCACCGTCTTCGCCAGTTTTCCGGCATAGTCGATGATGGTAAAGCCCTTCGCCTCTTCCTTCGCCTGTTCTGTATAACGGCTGTCTGTCAATAAATAGCAGTCATCGGCCGTTAAAAAGAGATAGCTGTCAGATCCGGTAAAGCCAGAGATGTATCGGCAGTTTTCATCCTTCTCTATGAAAGCTGCATCTACACCGCTCTCTTTCAGAAAATCTGAAATCATTGCTCTTTCTATCAACATATATCACCGCTTTCTATCATCTAAATATATTACCGTATTTACCCTCTTTTGTCCATGAAAAAATTAAGAAGGTCAGAGATCCCGGCCAATCTGGCAGGGTACTCTCTGAAATGCAGGACCCGTTGCACGCTCGGACCCTATCGAACCTGTGCCGCAGCAAAATGAAAAGCCGCCCGATAGGTACCGGGCGGTGATGAGATCGTTGTTTGATCCTCTCTTGCACGTTCATGCAAGAGAGGATAGGGAGACAGCGATCCACGTAGTGAGTATACCGACGAAGTGTTTCATGAACATGCTTACAGCGTCAGACTCCTCGATGGGATCGGCATTCCCCTAGTTCCCATTTCTGAGCTGATTCAGCTTATCCTGCACAGACTTTGGAAGCGCGCGGCCGATCTCGCTTCGAAGATTTTGATTGTTATGATGAGAAATGAAAGTGGTCTGTACCTTCTTGTCTTCATTCACTGCACGGATGAGATCATCGACAGCCACACGATACGCCCCATTCCCAAGGACCTGGCTCTGTTCCGGTCCATCCGAAGTGACGACGTAGATCGAGCGGTACTCCTCCCTGCGATCATAGGACTCTTTTTCGATATAGCTGTCAGCCGTCATGCGGCTCGGTGTGAAAACAATGGTGAAATTTTTCCCCATCTTTTCGATCCTGGCCTTATTTGAGCTGCCCTGTCCATCGAAGACGACGATCATCTCCAGATTGTTGTGCGCCCCGTAGTCTTCCAGAAGATCGATCAGCTTCTTGCGGCTTGACTCGAGGTCCTCCCGGTCAAAGACCTTCGGAAGCCAGAAGATCACGTTGTAGCCATCGACCAAGTATAAATCTTTCATAATGCGGCTCCTTGCTGTTCAGTAACGGATGACCAAAGATCGGATGAAGCGGGTGACGGGCGGCGGGCCCTTCTCACGCCAGAGATCTGTCACTCACTTCTCTGCTTCGCCGCTTCATAAATAAGGAGCGCAGCTGCCACCGAGACATTGAGCGAAGAGACCTTCCCTTTCATCGGTATACGGACACAGAAGTCACAGAGTTTTCTGGTGAGAGGCGAGACGCCCTTCCCTTCCGCGCCCATGACGATGACCAAAGGCCCTTTGAGATCGGCATCATAATAGAGGCTTTCCCCATCCATATCCGCGCCCACGACCCAGAAGCCTTTTTCTTTCAGCCCTTCCAGCGTCTGACGGATGTTTCCCGTCTGGCACACCGGAAGATAGGCAAAGGCTCCGGCCGCTGTCTTCATGGCCGCCGCCGTGACGGGCGGGCTCTTGTGCTTCGGAAGGAGGACAGCCGCCGCTCCCGCGCACTCTGCCGTGCGGACAATGGCGCCCAGATTTCTCACATCCTCCAATCCGTCCAACAGGATGAGGATGGGATCTTTTCCCTCCCAGTCCGAGAGCACTTTGTCAAGTTCTGCATATTCATATGGTTTGAGAAGAGCGGCTACTCCCTGATGCACGACACCGCCAGCCATGGCATCCAGCTTATCTTCTGCGATCTCAATCACAGGAAGTCCTTTGCTTATAGCTTCTTCTGCGATCCGGGCGAGCCTTTCATCTTTCCGGCCTTCCTTGATGAAGACACTGCGCACCCGATCAGCCCGCAGGAATTCAGTGACGCTGTTTCTGCCGAAGGTCATGAGCGAGTCATCCTTCACGGGACGAACCCCATCACTGCTTCTCCGCTTCGGCGGTCTTTTCTCCCTGTGCCTGGCAGAAGGAAACCGGCCTTCCGCCGGTTTTTCCCCCCTCTGTTTTCTATTGCTTTGCTTTTTAGTCTGCATGTTGGAATTCTCCTGCCACATACTTCAAGCTTTTTTGGAGGATGAACCGCAGGCGTTCCTCCTCTCCCGCAAGCTTCAGATAGCCAAGAAGAGCTTCAAAAGCAGTGGCTTCACGGTACTCTTCGACAGTCGCACTCTTCGGTACCGTACTCGATGTATTTCTTCCTCGCTTGCACACCTTGAGCTCTCTGTCATTCAAAACTTCGCGAATCTCAAAAAGGATACGGCTCTGCCAGCGTGCCGATACGATTTCCGAAGTCAGCGTCGAAAGGATCTGCACCTGGTAGATCCCGGTATGGATGAGTGCATCCCGGATGAAGAGGGACCAGACAACATCTCCCATATAGGCGAGCGTCAGTGCATCCATAGAGAAAGCATCCTGCTCCGTGAGGGGCGCAGACTGCTTTCCCATCTTTTGCACCATCTGTTTTTTCAGAAATAAAACTCTCTTAAACTCCACGTTTCTTCCACCTTGCTCCTGTCGGGGTATCTTCGATCACGATACCGATGTCCCCCAGCTTATCACGAATCTCATCAGCCAGCTGATACTGCTTTGCTTTGCGGGCAGACTGGCGGACCGCAAGGATCACATCCATAAGGTCGTTGTAGTCCTTGTCATCATAGGCCTCCTGCTTCTTCCATTCCTTTTCAAGGATGCCGAGGATGTCTAAAATGGTCTTGAAGGTCTTGCCTGCCTTTTCAAAAGCCGCCTTGTCGAATGCGATACCGCCATGGACTTCATTGTAGTATACATTGATCGCTTTGGCGATCTCAAACATAGCACCTGTGGCAAGGCCGGTATTAAAGTCGTCGTCCATCGCTTCATGGAAGACTGCCATCGCATGATCAGAAGCATCGGCAAGTGCTTTGGAGGCTTCCGTGACTGCGCTCCCCTCAGCAGAAGAGAGCTCTTTCACGCGAGCAATGACGTCTTTCAGTTTTTCCATATTCTTTTCCGCTTCTTCCAGACGATCATCAGAGAAGTCGAGCGGGCTTCTGTAATGGGTGGAAAGCAGGAAATAGCGGAGCGCATCGCCGGAGTATTTTTCCAGCACATCTTTGACAAGGAAGAAATTATTCAGCGATTTACTCATCTTTTCTGAATTGATGGTGATGAATCCATTATGCAGCCAGTAGTCTACGAAGTGGCAGCCGTTGCAGCCTTCGGACTGTGCGATTTCATTTTCATGATGCGGGAAGATCAGATCGCTGCCGCCGCCATGGAAGTCGAGTGTATTGCCCAGATAGTGGGTAGACATGGCCGAGCATTCGATGTGCCAGCCCGGGCGTCCCTTGCCCCACGGGCTTTCCCAGAATGGTTCGCCGGGCTTTGCCGCTTTCCAAAGTGCAAAGTCTCCCGGATTTCTCTTTTCATCATTGACTTCGATGCGGGCGCCAGCCAGCATATCTTCGATCTTGCGTCCGGAAAGTTTGCCGTAGTCTTTGAATGTAGAAATGTCATAGTAAACATCGCCGCCAAGGACATAGGCATGCCCCTTCTCGATCAGTGTCTTCACCATATCGATGATGTCCTTCATGTGATCGGACACTCTCGGATACATATCGGCACGACGGACATGGAGCTTATCCATGACTTCAAAGTACGCATCAATGTAACGATCGGAGATCGTTTTCCAGTCGCTGCCTTCCGCATTGGCTTTATTGATGATCTTATCATCAACGTCCGTGAAATTCTGTACAAAGGTCACTTTATAACCGATGAATTCCAAATAGCGGCGGATGATATCCCAAGTAACAGCCGGACGGGCATTGCCGATATGCGGATGGTTGTAGGGAGTGACGCCGCAGACGTAGATCTTCGCTTCTCCTTCTTTGATCGGATGGAATACTTCTTTTTCTTTTGTCAGAGTGTTATATACTTTGATCTCTTCCATAAAAGCCTCCTGTTTAATTATATATGGTATTTTTTGAATCGCTGCATAACATGAGGAAGCCGGTCATGCCATCTTCTGATTTTCACGTATAGAAATCATGGCTTCCTCCTATGGCGCCTGAAACAGCTCGATGTTTTCGGCAAACAAAAACCACCGCCTCACAGAGACGGTGGCCCGCTATTCCACTCTGTCGGCCGAAGCCGCGCAAAATGCTTTTATCGCAAACACATTACGGAAAAGGATACTTGCGAAAACACGGATCGATCGTAGGAACAGTATTCCCCTGCTTTCCCCTTTTCAGCTCCCAAATGCATTTCCTTACGAATCACCTAGATAGTTTCACCGGTCCTATCCTCTCTGAAAAGCTTTTCGAAAGTACTTCTTCTGTTCATCGCCTGCATATGATATTGACAAATGAAGCATCTACAGCTGACCTGGCTTTTGACCCCACACTCGCCTGCTGGAGCTTTAGCTACCCGGCACTCGCCTCTCACAACTCACTCTCTCGGTTTCCCCGGCAGGACTTACTTCTAAACCGCACCATGCTCAGCAGCCCTTTTGACTGCGTTACGTGGATCGTTTTGGCTGCGACTGCCATCGACTTTCAGCCACAGACCTGTGATGCTTATTGATTATTATAGATGGAATAGGGATATTCTGTCAAGGGGATTTCGTGACTAGTGACTAGTGACTAGTGACTGGTGACTGGTAGCTAGGGATTAGGGATTAGGAGAAAACGGTGATTGAAATAGCGCAGTTGGTACACTAACCGTTCTGCAAGGAAGATCTCTCGGCTACGCTCGAGATGACGACGGCGCGAAGC
>OLNN01000128.1_pt1 | contig 87974 bp, 83 predicted proteins | sample 1672141 | NCBI WGS metagenome assembly OLNN01 (sample SAMEA3136652, study PRJEB25190) | human gut metagenome | biome: human gut; feature: human-associated habitat; material: faeces | place: Austria | collected 2013
TACAGATGGAAGTGGCGTATATTTAAAAGATTTAGATAATAATAAACTTATTCTTAAAGAATTAAAAAATCATTTAAAAGATATATCCTATGGTGGCGATAACCGTTTACTAATTACAAGCTTTAATGTAAAAAATACACCTATTGAATATATTTATTCTAATTATAATTTAAATTATTTAACTTTAAGTGAAGAGCCTATAGAAAATTATAAAAGTTATTATAACAGTACTTCTGAAAATACAACAGAAAAATCTCAACCGGATGGAAGTATAATTCTTAGACTTTTTAAAAGTTTAATGATGAGTTCTACTTATACGCTTCCAGAAATGTATAAGACTTATACTAAAAAAACTTATATAGTATATAAAAAGAATGAAATTACTGAATTCAATAATACTATAAGAGCAAGTAGACTTGAAGGAGATGAAAGTTCTATAAATATTTATAAGTTTGACCCAAATGATTATTATAATATTCCAACAAATAGAGGAATTATCGTAAATACTATATCTGTAGGTGATGCTATATTAGTTCATACAGAAGATAGTATGTTTAAATTTTCTGGAAGTAATACAATACAATCTTCTGATGGAGAAATTCAACCTACTGAAAATAATGTATTTGATACTGGTGTATCTGAGATATTTGGTAGTGATTTCGGTTTTGCTGGATTACAATATAAAAACGACCATATAGTTACAGAAAATGGTTATATCTTTTTTGATAGAGATTCTCGTGTAGTTTATATGTATTCTGGTCAAGGACAAATAATTAAACTTAGCGATTCTATTGAAAAATTATTTAAACATAGAAATATAGAACATATTAGATTTGCTAATGACTATTATAATAATAGATTCTTTATGTCTATTATGTTTTACGAAACATATAATATTACAGAAAATGAAGTTCTTGTAACTAAAAAGAAATATTATCCTGTTACTTTATCTTTCAATATTTCTGAAAATGTTAAATCTTTTGTTAGTCTACATGATTTTTATTATACATTAGCTTTTAATACAAAAACTAAATGTTATTTTATAACACAAGATGACCAAGATATTTGTAATATACTAAAAGAATATAAAGCTTGTTATACTAAATTAGAACTTCCAAAAGATGAACTTTATATTGGAAAAAAAGATACAGTTAAAATACAACTTGTAGATAAAGATAAAATTAATGCAGTATTTAAAGAATATAATATTAATTCTTATTTTTCTATAATAGATATAATAAATAATACAGATTATGAAATGACTAAAACATTAAATGCTGTATTATGGATAGGAACTAAAGTTATTTCTGAATTTCAAAGAGTATTAGATTCAGATGATAAAACTCTGAATATGGTTCAAGAAAATATTGATGAAATTCCTTGTAAATATATAAGAGTTTATTCTGATACATGTATGAGTCCTCTTTGTGATTGTTCTAAAAAGTCTAACGATGAAACTATTTATTCATTAAGTTATCCTAAATATCCTTTTTATAATCAAGGTAATTGGACTTTTAATTATTTTAGAAATATTTTAAATTCTAACAATCATAAATATAATTATTCTAGTGATGATAATAGTCTAATAGAAGGTAAATATTTTGTTGTTAGATTTATATTTGATAGTGATTTTAAAATGGAAACTTTATCTTTACATTATAATATAAAATGAGTAGAATAAAACTTAGAAACGGAGGTAAACCTCGTCATAAAGCATTTTTAGGAGCAGATGGATCTATTATAGCTGCCGCTACTTTAACTGCTGCGGCTATGAATACTGCTGCCACACTTAATTCAGCTAAGACTCAAGCTAAAGCTATGATAGAAAATGCTAAAGCTCAAGCTAAATCTATAGAAGAACAAACTAATAATAATAATAATTTACAAAAAGAACAAATAAATTTTACTCGTTCTCAAAATCAAGAGAATAGACAACAGCAACAAGATATTCAAACTACTCTTCAGCTTCTGGCTGGACAAGAAAATATGAATGACAGAATGGAACGTAATAAAATGCAAGTTAAATTAGGTGGTAAACTTAAACGTAGAAGTATCACTGCACCTTTCTACGGGGGAGGTCAATTCCAAGTAACTGATGGAGGTGGTGTTATTCCTCTTTCTATTACTCCTGATGGTTATGGTCTTTATGAACTTTTTGGAAATGATCATGAGCATTATCATAAAACTTCCGGCGGTAAAAATAAAACTGGTGTTGGAATTAAGTTTAACGATGGTTCTGTTGTAGAAGGAGAAGGTAATCAAAATACTAATCAAGGTGAACTTCTTTATGTAACTCCTAATGATGCTATGTTTATTTCTAAACATAACATTGACGGTTTTAATCCTACAGAAGCAGTTAAACAAGGTGTTCATCCTGTTCAGGCATTTAATATTCAAGAAATTCTTAAAGCAAGAAAAGGTTTGAATGACGATGGTAGTAAAGCTAAATGCGGAAAACGTCGTAGTCTTAAACGTTTAATGGGTGGATATAGCCCTGCTATAGAACAAGCAAATATGACTCAAAATCCTAGTAATGGAACAGGTCTTGTTTCAGGTGGAGTAATATATGCTGTAAATAATAAAACTACATCCCCCGTAGAAGAGTCACAATATACCAATATTGCTAAATGTGGAAAACGTATTACTCTTAAATGTGGTGGAAGACGTAAAGCTGCTTTAGGATATTCTAAAACTGGTTTTTGGAATGATTATGGTGGGGCTGTTGCAAATACTGCTGGAAATATTTTAGGAGCTGGAATTTCAACTATTGGTAATTTTATAGCATCTAATAAACTTAGTAAAGCTTATAATGAAGCTGGAAATATTCTTGCAAATGCTTATTCTCAAATGCATGGAATTGATTTAGATGAAGTCAAAATGGAAGATTTTGACGCTCCTCATACTTTAGCTGTTGTCAGAGATGCTAATAATATTAATTACAATCCTCAACGAGAACGTATTCGTCGTAATTCTGTTTCTGAACGTAGAGAAATAAATCGTGGAACTTTAAGTTCTGCCGCTCGTCAACAAAGACTTGCTGCTACAAATGATAGAATGTTGCAAAATATTAGTGAACTTAGTTCTAATGAAAATACAGCAAGAGAACAAATTAGACAAGGTAATGCTGAACGTATAACACAAACAGCTCAAGCTAATGCAGATAGAGATATTCAAGCACGTAGAGATTACGGTAATCAAAGACTTTCACTTCTTCAATATAATAATGATATTGAAAATACAAAAATTACTGGTGCTGCTCAAGCTCGTGCTGACGCTCTTACTCAAAGTAGTACACTTAGAGCTACAGCTTTACAGAATAGCGCTAATGCTATTGGTTCTGCATTAACTGCCGCAGGTAATGCTTTTGGTAGAGCTTATGAAATGAAAGTTGAAAATCAAAATCAATTAGATGCTATTATGAGTGGATTAGATCCTAAAACTGCATCTAGTAGAATTTTAGATATGAGTCCTAAAGAAGTTCAAGCTTATTACAATAGATATAGTAAATCTACTGACCCTAATCTTAGAGCTATAGCTAGAGAAATAGCAGCTTCTGGTAAAGTAACTGTATAACATGTAAAAGATATGCCTAGAAATATAATTTATCCATCACTTAAAACATTTGAATTTAATCCTGTTGCATTTCAAGCAACAGAATATACTCCTGTTGAGCGTAAATCAAATGTTTTGCTTCAACGTTCTTTAGAACAAAAACAAGCTACTAGACTTTCTGCTACTAGTCAATTAGATAAAATACGTCTAGATGCTAATAAATTAAGGTCTACTATATCTCCTGATGCTAAAACTCAGCAATGGTTTACTGATTACACTAATCGAAGAATTAATGATATTCAAGCAGAAATAGATAGTGGCAATTATAATCATGCTGTTGAATTAGCCGGAAAACTTGGTAGTGAGTTTATTGGTACACAAATTCAAGGAAGACAACAAGCCTTTACTGATTGGAAAACTGCTGATGATGTTTATCAGAAAGCAGTTTTAAGTGGTACTTATAACGCTAGAGATTTGAATTATTGGCGTCAAGACAATCCTGTTAATTACACTCCTGCTATAGATGCTGACGGAAATGAGCGTACTGATATAATTGGAACTTGGACTAAACCTAATGAACTTTTAGCTCCTGTAGATTGGGAACGCCTTATTACTACAGCTGCTCAAGGTCCGGCTTATGACCAACATACTTCAGGCGGTTATACTAAATCTGATGGTAGTGGTACTGGTTCTAGTTCTTATAATCGTCTCACAAAAGAAAGAATTAGAGATTATTTTACTGAACTTATACAAGATGATACTGTGCGTCGTCAAATACAACAAGATTGGGAATATAGTCGTAGAGAACTTGATGAACTAGAAGCCCAACTACCTAATCTTTCTAATAGTCCTGATGATCAAAATGTTAGAAATAGATATAATGAACTTGTAAAACTACTTAGACCAGACGGTAGCACAACTGTTGGATGGGAAACTTATGCTATGAATGTAGCAGGTGATAGATTAGATGAACATGCTTACAATAGACGAAGTACTGCACATGTTAGTGAAGCTCCAGAAAAACAAATTCCTACATATGTTGGAGGACAAGACTATAAAAACAATATTGTTCAAGTAGGAACTACACCATTTGGTGTTCCTGTTTTAAGTTATGACGGTTCTAATTATACTAGAGATGTTTCTGGTAATTTAGTTAGATATACTGGTGTAATTAATTCTTTTGATTGGGGTGAGTGATATAAAATATAATATTATGAAATATAATTTTACAAATTATACAAGAATAGACGGTTCTATAGCTGATTATGAGAAAGGATATATAACTGACCAAAATAAAAATGATAAAAATAGTTATATATTTAGACCAGAACTTTTTCAAAAGCTTATCAATGAACGTAGATATGAAGAAGCTGTAGAATATGGTAGAAAGTTTAAAAGAAATGACCCTTATGAGGATGAACAATTTCAAATGCAATTATATAATATCGCTCAAGACGGTCGTTATCAAGCTCATTTTTACAGTCAACTTCAAAATGCTCCTGAAACTTTAGCTAAAAGTGAATTTTATAATAATGTTTTTCTTAAAAATGGACTTTCCACTCTTGTTAATAGAGAAGGTGTTGCAGATAATACTATAGCTAAAAGTTTTTTGCAAGCTAAACGTAATTTTGGTAGTAAACTAGATGAGAACGGAAATGTAACAAATGAAGCTACTAGAATTAGTGTAACATTTAAACCTGCTAATGATGGTTTTTGGAGAGGTGTTGCAGATTTCTTTCAAGGAACAGATTCTAGTGTAGATTATCTTCAACAATTTTATAGTCAAAGTGGTTTAACAGAACAAGCATTAAGAGCAAATGGTGTTAACATTTCTTTTGTGGATGGTAATACTACTATAACTTTTGATAAATCTAGTCCTATATCTAATCAAATATTGTACGGTTTAGGTTTTGACGATACTGTAAAAATGCAAGGTACACGAGGTGGACTTACAGCTACAATAGCATCTAATGCTCCTATTATAAAAAGTTACGATATTAATGGTAGAGAAATTCAAATAGAAGATGTTAATAAACCAGGTTATAACGGTAGTGGAACGTTTTTAAGTGGACAAGCTAGTGCGTTACTATCTCTTAAAAATTTCAAAGCTATTATAGATAACGCTAAAGCTGAAGATGATAAAGCTAAAGCTATAGTCAGTAAAGCTGATGGTAATTATAAAGGTTTTGCTATTCCTATGACTGATGAAGAGATAAAAGCTGGGGCTTTAGATAAAGCTCTTCATCAATTAGGAAGTGGTGATACTAGAATGTATAGTAATAACGGCAATAAGCCTGGAGATGAAACTCTTAGATTTGTAGGACAAGCTACTGAAAATAGTGATAGTAACGAAAGAGAAGATCTCATAAATTATATTGGGGCTAATGCTGATAAAGTAACTATGGCTTATGCTATGTACGGCGATGAAGTTGGAACTTTAATTACTGTTGATGCTTTCTCTCTTACTAATGAACAAGCTAAAGAATTAGATAAAAATATGAAAGCAGAAGATGCTTATCATGGTAGGCGTATTCATGTTTTTATTCCTGGTCTTAACGCAGATGAAGCTAAAGCTAGTATTAATTCTAATAGCAATCTTCGTGCTGAATACGAAGCTAACAACATGCAAAAATATGGTCATGCTTTTAAACTTAGTAATGGTAGAAAAATAATGTATGATGGAAGTGGAAATTATATTTATCAAGATAATTATGATAAAATTTCTCAAGATGAAGCTACACTTTTAATTCATAAAACTCAACTTATAGAAGATTCTCAATTCCTTAAATATAATTATATAAATGACGAAGGTACATTGTTTGATTCTAAAGGTTTTGATAAACAAGCAAGAGAATATGCTATAAGTGCTGCAATGTCATTATATCCTAATGTTTTAAGTGTTACTAACGATAAAGGTAAAATAGCTTTTAAAGACAAATTAGGAAACACTATTACAGTAGAAGATATTTTTAGTAAAAAAGGCGGTAACAATACTGTTTTAGATAAATATGCCAAAAATATGGATTATAAAACTCTTCAATTTTATAAAGATTGTTTTGATATTTATATGGCTATAATAAACAATGCTTCTTTCTATAAATAAAATATTATGAATACTTTCAAATTTATACAAGAAGGAGGTTTTTCAGAAGAGAAAAATCCTAAATATGACCCAACTAAAAAAAGAAGTAAAGAACCTGAAACTATTCTTACTTCTAATTTTGGTAATCAAAATGATAGATTTACTAAACTTGCTCGTAAAAATATAGAAGAAGGTTGGTTTGCTCCTACTGAAGTTACTGAAAGATATGCTAAAAAAGGTATTAATTATAATCCTTGGGAAAATATTGATAAACAACTTGCTGATACTCAAAGTAATTGGACTAAATTAGGTAATGCTCTTGTTCAATCTATTGGTTCTGAGATTGTTCTTGGAGCCTTTAAGTCTGTATTTGATATTATTGATTTTGGCATAAGTAGTCTTCCTGGAGTTGAAAAAGATTATCAAAATCCTATAAGTGATTTAATAGGTAAAGGTCAAGATTATATAACTGAAGATTTAGCTCCTATTTATACTGATCCTAATGTTAATATTCAAAATGGTGGTTTAACTGATTTTAGTTGGTATGCTAAAAATATACCTAATGTAGCAACTACATTAATGCTTCTTTTACCAGCTAAAGGTTTTACTCTTGGAGCAAGTGCTTTATTGAAAGGTACTCGTCTTGGTAGAGCCACAACAAGAAGTATAAGTAGTGCTCGTCGTTGGGCTACTGGTATAAACAAACTTGAAGATGCTTCTCAAATGTCTAAATGGCAAGCTAGTATTAACAGTTTTACAGGTGTTGCTAGAGCTAATAAAGCTGTTGAAATTGGAGCAGAAGCACTTCTTATGCGTACTGCTGAAAATTATCAAGAAGCTAGAGAAACTTATCTTCCTGTTTATGAAGAGGCTAGCCAAGCTCTTAATGAAATGAAAGATGAGGATTATCAAAAACTTATTGATAGTAATCCTGAGTTTTTCTCTAAAGATAAAGTTGATACAACAAATAAAGACGAAGTTGCTAAATATATAGCAAGAAGTGCTGCTGATAGAACTTTTACTATGGACTTTAGTAACCTTATATTTGACATTGTTCAACTTTATGGTCTTCGCAATATGGGTAAAGGTATTAAGGAAGTTACTAGAACTCGTAAAATTAGAGGACTTCAACAAGAAAGTATAGAAGCTGCTGGTGAAATTAAACCTCTTGGTGCAGCTGCTAGTAGTACTGCTAATTCAACTGCTAAAAAAGCTGCTGAAGAATCTTTAACTTTCTTTGATAAAGTAGGTTCTTATGGTAGACGTGCAGGAGGTTTCATCTATGATGTTGGCAAATATCAAGGTAAAACTATTTTAGAAGAAAGTACTGAAGGTATAGAAGAAGCTGTCAACTATATCGCTCAACAAGAAGGTCTTACTTATGGTAAAATGCTTCTTGCTGGTCAAACTGACGATTATACTAATTCTTTTTGGACTGCCATTCCTAAAACTTGGACTAATATGCACGGTAATCTTGGTGATTATCTTATGAGTCCAGAACTTCAAGAATCTGCTTTTTGGGGTGTTGCTGGTGGTTGGATTTTTGGTAATTTCGGAAGTGCAGCTAATAGAGCACAACTTGCTATTGAACGTAAAGCAGCTAATAAACTTCGCAAAGAAAATGAAAAGACTGGTGAACAAACTCCTCTTGATAGAATTACACAACTTTTTGAAAGTGATGAAGATAAAGTTGTTAGAATGTCTATGCAAAAGCGTCTTGAATCTGTAGGTCTTCTTCAACAAAGACTTAAAGAAATTAAAGGAGGTAGAGATCCATTTTCTGAAGTAGATAAAACTACTAATAAACATGCTGAATTTACAGGAGATGTTAAAAGTCGTAAAGCTATAGCTAGAGCTAGAGCTATTTCTGAATTTAGAAGCACTCTAGCTATAGATGCTGTTAATAGTGGAACTTATGAACTTCTTAAAGATTATATGCAATCTAAAGAAGTTAAACAAGCTATGGTTAATCTTGGACTTACTACTCAAGAAGAAGTTGATGGTTTTGTTCAAGAAACGCTTAATGATATGGAAGAAGCCAAAGCAGATTATGCTAAACATTCTGCTCATGTTCTTAATCAAGTAGCTTTTATAAATAACCAAAATAGAAGTAAAAAATATAAAGGTAAAGATGAAAACATCGCAGATGATGATATAGATATTCCTGTTGAATATGCAAGAATTATTGCCAATGAAAATTATATTCGTAGTAGAGCAGTTAAAGCAATAGAGAAACAACTTGCTACATTAGGAGTTCTTGAAAGTGAACAAGAAGCTATTCTTAAGGAACTTAATCCTGATATTAATCCTATTCAAGCTAAGGAAGCTGTTGCTCTTGGAGCTTTGCTTTCTACATATCGTACACTTGCAGCAGAAGAAAGAGAAGTTAGTGAAAATAAACCTAATAATTCTCTTGGTAGACTTCAACAATTTTCTCTTCTTCAACAAATTAAAAGTCAAAAAGAAGCAGTTCTTAAAGAACTTAAAAATAGAGGTACTGGTGGAAATGTAAATAGTATTGCTAATATTTTTATGGCTTTTAGTGTAGGTAGACGTGTTCGTAAAAATCCTGATACTAAAATGCTAGAAGATGTCATTGAAACTACTGATGCTGAAATCTTAGATGATGTTCGTAAGTTCTTTGGAGAAGAACTTAATAATGTTTCTGACGAAAGTATTATTCAATCTGCTATGGCTGTAAATAAAGACATTAATAGTATATTGAATAATAACGATGACGGTCTTATTAAACTTAATAATAGACTTTTTGAACTTTATACTAATCGTACTCAACTTGAAATTCAAAAAGAACTTCAACGTTCTCTTATTGTTAGTAGTTCTGACCAAATTCGTGAACGTATAAATTATCATGCTAATGTTCAAAATAAAGTTCGTGCTGAAAAACTTTCATTTGCTGAAGATGTTATTCGTAAAGCGATAGAAGATTATGGTGGAATTATAGATGAAAATACTGGTAATGATTTGATTCCTGCTATTATTGCAGCATATAATGGAAATAAAGCTGAAGCTAGACGTATAGCAGAAGAAGTTATGGCTAATCCGGGAGAAGGTTCTATAACTGCTAGTGAATTTCTTGATGCACTTGATATTTTTGCTATGCATAGAAGTACCAATAAAGACCTTCTTGATTGGCTTGGTGAAACTCTTAATATGGAAGGTAAACTTATTCATCAAGCTCGTACTAGACAAGTTCAAGAAAACGCCACAAATCAAAATGGGATTTCAGCCACTGAAAGTGCAGAGATGAAGAATTCTTCATCTGAGCCGATAGAAACGATTGTGAGCAATCCTACGGCTTCACAGAGCCAATTAGCCAACAACAACCCACTCCAACAAAAGCAAAAGCCAATAGAAAATGTTACTGCTCGCGAAACTACTGGTGTTAAACTTATTATTAATAATCGTAGTAAAATTAGCGTAGCTAAAACTGTAAATGCTAGTCAAGCTGAAATTAGTAATAGTGTTTTTGTAGGTCAAATAAATGAAGATGGTTCTATTGAAATATCTGCTGATATGCTACCTAAAAACAAACAACTTTCTCTTATTAAAGCAGGTTTGTTTGATGTAGATGAAGATGTTGATCCTCTAAGTGCTGGTGAGCAATGGCAAGTTACAGAAAATCCTATTGTTAGAATTAGAAAGAATAATCCTATTGAAGTTGTTAAAGAAGGTAGAATTTCTAAAGTAGATAATCCTGGTGCTCCTGCTACAGAACCTGCTCAACCTCAAGGTGCTTCTATAAACAATGAAGATGAACTTATAGATGCTGCTAATAGTGGAGTAGGTGAATTCCCTCGTGAAGCATTTTCTTCAGAAGCTACTGCTGTTCAAAGAGAAAAAGATATTAATGAATGGTTGCAAAAGCCTACTATTGCTAGTGAACTTAAGAAATATGCTAAAGGTGCTCAAAATGTAGAAGAAGTTATTCAGAAAGCTATTGCTAATAGTAATAATGAAGATACTAAAAAAGCACTTAATGATATTCTTAAATTTAATAGTAGTAAAGCTATTGTTCAAGGATATTTAGAAGAAGCTAATGCTAGCACGCCCGTAGAAGAAAATGCTGATTCCAACCTTCCTACGGGGGAGGGCGTTAGGCAAGAGGGTGAACTTGCTAATATAGATGATGATATTAATAGTGAAATTTTCTCTCATATTCCAGATTTACTTGCTGATAATATAAACTTTGATGATATTCATAGTAAAGTAGTAGATTCTATAAGTAGGAAATATCCTACTATGAGTAGAGAAGATGTAGAAGCTAATGTCAAACCTATAATAGATAATGTTAAAGCTGCTAGTGAAAATGCTAAATCTTTAAAGTCTAAAGCTCTTCAAACTGGTGCTAGTCTTGCTTATAATGCTCGCGTAGAAGATTCTACTACTGATAATTTCAGTAAGCCTTTTGAAGCTGCTGCTGAAGCATTTTTACAAGAATATTCTAAACTTCTTATTGTAAAACAGATTGACGGTAAACAAGTTGTACGACTTGAAGATATTCTTCGTCTTGTACAAAATGCTTATCCTATGTCTAAAATTGAAGCTGCTGTTTTTTATAATATTATCAGAAATTATCTAATTGCTAATCAAGATAAATATGAAATTATCGACTTAAATGAGGGTGAAAAGATTTTTGATAGACTTGATAAGACTTCTAAACAAGCAGTAGAACAAGAATATGGAGATGAAGTTCGTGTAAATATTAGAGATTTTATTGAAGGAGGTCTTGATGAAGATACTATAAAAGTTCTTGACAGTCTTAAAGTAGGAGATAAAGTTCAACTTAGTTTAAACAAAGGTATGATTTATGTTTCTGTTAATGGAAAAACTATTGGATACATGAGTTTACCTTCTGTTGATGGTGATTCTTATATTCAAAGAAATCAAGGTTGGATTACTGATGTAAAAGTTGATGCTAACGGAAATCCTGTAAGTGACGTTATGAATATTATCAAAGATTTGTTTCTCGGTAAAGGAGCTTCTTATGATGAACTTAGAACTCTACTTACTAGATTGAGTGTTAATCCTGCTAATATTACTGAAGATGATATTCAAGAATTTGCAATGAATCCTCTTATTGCTAATTTAGCAAGACAAGCTAGACTTAGAAAACAAAATGGTAATTCTAGAACTATATTTGAAGTAGAAGATGGTGGTAATATAGATTTCTCTGCTCCTCTTCTTCATCTTGTTCGTCTTTGGAAATATACTAATATATCTAATATTTCTACTAATAGAGATGAAATAGAAGAAAATATTGCTATTAATCTTTACACTTTCTATAACAAACTTTATAATAACTATAAGGCTCTCACAAGTTTGAATGGTGGAGAAGAAGCTATTGTTAGTAAAAAGAGTGGGACTCATGTTGTTCGTGTAATAGAAGGTGACACTTTCAATAGTTATGACCAGCTTCCTCTTGCAGGAGATATTATTGTAGATAAAGAAAATGCTAGAATATCTATTGTAAATAGGAATACTACAAATAACATAACTATTAGTGGAAGACCTGCTATGGATAAAGCTGGTTTTACTCCTGGTAATACTTTTCTTTCAATGTTTGGAACAGGCGGTGAACCTGATTTTGTTAAAGCTTATGGTGTTAGACTTTCTGATTCTGCTATGAGGTCTAATACTGCATTTGGTAAAATTGGTAGTGCAGCTTTTAATCATTTTGAAACTCTTTGTCGTAAGCTATTTACTCCAACTTTAGGTATTGTTAATAGTACAGAAGAACTTGAAAAATTCTTTAATGCACTTGTTGCTACTGAAAATGGAGGAAATAATATTCCTTTATTTAGAGCTATTAGAGGTAAATTTCAAGTTGAACCTATTAGTTATACTAATGGTTCTGCGTCTGGTATCAAACTTGTTTACTTTGAAAAAGGTAAAGCTCCTATAAGATTTTTTATTTATAATAAAACTCAATACGGAAAACCTTTTGCTTTTAAAGTTGAAGATGGTAGCAATTCAGGAATGATTACTACTACAAGAGATAAAAGTGAATCACAAGTTGTACGTGAAGCTAGAAATGCTCTTATTAAATTTTTAACTCCTATTTGCAACATTAATATTGATATGAATGGAGTTATGTCAGATAATCTAAATGATACTAATTATGATGGTTTTATTAATAGAAGAAATGGAAAATTAATTATTGACATTCCTAATGAAGTAAATCCTGATAATGCTGTTCATGAAGAATTTGATAGTTATAACGATTATCTTATAGATAACAATCTTATAAGAGTTAATACTACAAAGTCTAAAAATGGAACAAATTTTGAAAGATTTGGTGAAAATCAACGTGCTAATTCAACTTTATTTGTATCTTTGCCTAAGAAAAGTGAACCTGTAACTACAGGTATTACTTCTACTGTTAGAACAGAACAAGGTACTACTAGTGAAAATTATATTGCATTTGTAGATGCTTTTACTAACGGAAAAGCTACTGGCAAACAAGTAGTAGAATCTATTCTGACAACAGAAGATAAAGCTAAATTAGATGAAGTTGCAGGAGAAGAAGGTGTTCATTTTACTGATTTGTTTCCTCAAACTATTGAATTTGTTCCTGAATTTAATGATTATGATGCGTCTGATATAAATACTCAACCTTTAGCTGCTACAGTAGGAAATCGTGACAGAGCAACTCTTACTATTTATAAAAATGGAGTTAAAAAGAAAACTACTCGTAGAGGTGCTAATAGAACTTTTATTGGACCGAAGTTTGCTAATATGGCTGCTTCTTCTCTTAAAGCAAGACGTTATAATGCTATTAAACTTTTGATGCATGAGCGTATTCATAATATTCTTCAAAGTCAAACTGATAAGAGTAAAACTCTTCTTAAAGAACTTGAAGAAGTTTATAATGAATTTGTTACTTTAGCTACAGAAGATATTAACAATGGCACTCTTAGTGCAGAAGATAAACAAATACTTAATAGTCTTCTGAATGTTTATAAAAAAGAATTTGCTAAACATAAAGAATTACTCGCTAAAGGTAATCCTAATAGTTTTAGACATATAGAAGAATTTCTTGTTGATAGCATGACTAATGGAGTTCTTAATAGATATTTGAACTCTAAACAAGTTGAAAATGCCACTCACAATGGTAAACCTGAAAATCTTCTTACTAAAATTGTTAATGCTATTGCAAAATTCTTTGGTTGGACTTCTCCTACTGATGGTTCTTTATTTATGAAAGAACTTAATGTTATAAGAGATATTTATGGTAACAATAATGAAATAATAACAACTCAAACTCAAACTGAAGAAACTGTAGAAAATGATGCTTCTGAAACTGTTGAAGAAGAATCTAAATCTGAAGAAACTATTGAAGATGAAGATGATTTAGGCTCAGCACTTGATGAAGATGAGTTAGCATTAATTAATGATGATGAAGATTTATCTAATGATGATGATTCTATAGATGATGAAGTTGATTGGTCTACAGTTGAAGATTTATATCATGGTGTTGAAGTTAGTGTAACAGAAACTACAAATTATGATTTTTTTAACGATAATATAAAACCTAAACAATTAGAAACGTTTGATAAGAATATTATATATACTTTAGATGATTTAATTAATCTATATAATAAATATTCTACTAATTCTGAACAAAAAGAATTAGCTAAAAGAGTATTTAATGTAGCTAAACAGCATAATATTAAAGTTAAGTTTATGCAAGATTTAGGATTTGGTAAAGGAGGTAGACAAAATGGTAATATTATAGAAATAAGTAAAACTACAACTTTAGATATAAATAAATCTAAATTATCTAATATATTATTACATGAAACTATCCATGCTGTTACAACTTATGTAATTAGTGCATATAATAATAATGAACTTACTAATCCTAAATTAATAGAAGCAGTAGAAGAACTTAATTCTGTTTTTGATATAGTAAAAAATGATAAAGATTTATATGGAGAATATGGTTTAACCGATACAAAAGAAATGATTGCAGAACTTAGTAATCCTACTTTTGTTAATAAATTAAAAAAGAAAAATATTTGGAATAAACTTGTTGATGCTATTAAAAAAATATTCTTTTTTGATAACGAAAGTGATGTTACTGCATATAAAGTTTTAAATGATAGTTTAGAAAAAATATTAAATAATCAAGATAATAAATTATTTGATACATACAATACTATTCAAGAAATAAATGAAGAAGATTGGGATTTTTATAAATCTGATTATACTCCAGAAATGAATAGCATTAAAGAAAAAGCTATTTCTGATGGCACTTTTATGAAAGCTCCTAATGGTAAACCTACTAATCTTAACGAAAGACAATGGTTACAAGTTAGAACTAAGAATTTTATTAATTGGTTTGGTGATTGGATTAATAATCCTGCTGAAGCTAGTAAAGTAGTTGATGAGAATGGTGAACCTTTAGTTGTTTATCATAATAGTAAAAAAGATTTTAATACTTTTAAACCTAATTCAGATAATTATATTTATTTTACATCTGATGCTGAGTATGCTAAAGACCTTAAAGGAGGAAAACAATATGAAGTTTTTATTAATTCAAGAAATCCATTAGATATTACAGGAGATGCTAATATATTATGGGAAGAAATGAATACTATAATTACAGAAGCTGACTATCTAAGATTTCGTCGTTCTGGATATAATTACCATTTTACAGATTTAAGTCTACAACATACTTCTATGAAAAAACTTAGAAATAGTGGATTATTAAATGATAAAGATGGTATAATAGGTTATGATGCAAGTGGACTTAACGAAAAAGGAGAATGGCTTTATTCTGAAGGAACAGAATACGTTGTTTTTAATCCTAATCAAATTAAATCAGCTACTTCTAATAATGGAAATTTTTCTATAGATGATGATATGTACAATGCTACTGTTGAAGATGCTTATAATAATACTAATAATATTTATGATAGTTTTATTCCAGTAGGAAATATTGACGCTTTTGGAAAGCAGTTACCAATTGAGCAACAAGCCCAATTTGCTACTTTTGTGGCGCAAGGATTGATTAAAACTAAGTGCTATTAACAATCCTACATCTATAAAATATAGGCTCTAAAATCGCATTTTATAATATTAAATAAACAATACTCTTATGGATACTTGTGGTATTAAAATTGAAAATTTACCTGATGTTCCTATCACTGACGCTCTTAGACAAGAGTTTAAGAATGATACTGCTCGTTTTACTTCTGCAATGCTTTATGTATTAAACGCAGATATGACAGGTTTCAGTGATAAATTTCTAGATTTTTATAAAGATAAATTCAATCTTAAAACAAAACCTGCTTTCAAATCTGCTAATGCTGCTACTATAAAGAAACTTGTAGAAGCTGCTGTTGAGTTTACTAATAAGAAAAGTCCACGTATTACAAGTAAGTCTGTCACTTCTGGTGATAGACTTACTACTGCATTGTATAATTATAGTAGTCCTGAAGCTCGTACTGAAGGTAAGCGCCATGTTTCAAATGTTATTCTAGAAGCATTTAAGAATGATAAATTTAATAATGTTGTAGTTGAAGGTAATAAAGCTAAACATTATCTAGGTAAAGCTAGAGCTAAATGGAATGGTTATATTCTTGCTAGAGCTGCTCAAGAAAGTGGTAGAAGTAGAGAAAAACTTGCTAAAGAATTTAAAGAAGCTGAAGATAAACGTAAGTTTATTGATGAAATTCTTGGTGGAAAGAATAAGTCTGAACAAAATCAAAATATGTATGCTGTTTGGTGTGAACTTAATATTAACGATAAGTTTGCACTTGAATATATAAATGACTTATTTAATGACAATCTTCTCAATAAAGTTCTTAATGATGTTAGCAGAGATCTTGACGAACTTGTAGATCAAGCTAATGCTGAATCTAATCCAGAACTTAATGGAGAAACTTCTTCAGATATTGAAGATTCTCTAATAGAAGTAGATTCTACTGTTGCAGATTATGACCATTCTGGTGTTAAAAAAGACTTTAACAAACATGTTAGCGATGTTGTTAAAATCTATTTTGACACTTTACCTAAACTTACTGCTCCTAGTGTAGACGCTTATGATACTAATAATCATTATGGTCTTCCTACTAGAATGTCATCTCAAGAATGTATTCAATTTATGTATAGCATAAATGAAGAATTTGATAACATTGAGAGTATGATAAAAGCAATCGAAAATGCTGCTAAAAATGTTTCTAAATTTCATGCTTTTGTTAAGTTTGCTGAAGACCTCAGAAACAACCAATCTTTTGCTAATGAAGTATTCAGTATATTTGCTAAACCTAAATATGAAAGTTTTGAAGTTGTAGTTGAAGGAGATAAAACTTCTACTCGTGTTTCTAATCAACGAGTAAATAAGACTTCTGCTATGACTTTTGATTTTCTTAATAATATAAAAGCATCTGTTATAAATAATAGTCATGAATCTATGTCTAGTATTTATGATGGAGTTAAAGGCGACATAGATAAACTTAATACACTCATCAAACGTGTTAATGATAAAAACGTCCCATCTCAAATAAGAGAAAAAGCAGAAGCAGAACTTCCTATAGCTAAGAAAAAAGCTATAGCTAGTATTACTAGAATGCTTAAACTTTATTTTCCGAGTATTGAAGCTGAATCTATTTCATCGTACCTTGAATTGAATAAAGAGGCTTATGCTTCTGATGAGCAATTTTATAAGAATTGTTTGATGCTTCGTTCTATTCTTGCAGACACTTTGTCAAATCATGCTTATAGTTTGCAAGCATTTCGTATCCGCGAAAGTAATATTCAAGCTGTTAAAGAACATAATGAACGATTAGATGCAGCTCGTGTTCATCATTGGGTTCCTGCTAAAGAATATAAAACTGATACAGAGTTTAGAACTGATGATTATATCAGTGGTCAAATACCTGCTATTCGTAGACTTGTAGAAGAACTCAAGCCTTATACAGTGGGTAATATTCGTATTAATGACCGAAACATTCATGGTAATAATCAATCTGCTATTCTTAATAGTAGTTGGATTTCTGGTCTTAAACATATGATGGATAAGTTCTATACAGGTACTGATGCTAATGGAAATCCTGTATTAAAAAATGATGAACTTATTGCTTGGGGAACTAAGAAACTTTTAGCTACTAGTCAATATAGAAATTCTACACTTCTTGTAGAACAAACTGATGAAAACGGAGTTGTTCTGAATAAAGATACTGCTATTTTTAGAATTGTAAATGATACAGTAGAACTTACTAAAAATGCTGACAAGATTCTTAAAGTCATGGTTTTTAATGGTTCTAGTAATCTCGATGATGGTACTAATATGAGTTACCCTGAAATGACTAAGGGTGACTTTCTTCCTACATCATTCATGATGTTCTTTACAACTAGTGACACTAATGTTAAAAATTTAAGTCTTGCAACTTATTTCCCTAAAACTCCTTCTGATGCTCCTAATGCTTTTGGCGTTCAATCTATTCGTTACAATGCTACTCAACTTGTAAAACTTAAAAATCCAGAACTATTCGCTAGTAATCTTAAAGAAATAATTGAAAAAACTACTCCTCTTATTTCTATTGAAGATTTTCTTAATAATTATATAGCTAGTACTGAAGACGCAGATATATTTACTGAAATATTTGATTCTGAACTTGTTAATAAACTTACTTCTACAAATCATGGTATTGTAAGTAATGCTCGTTCAATAAAAGCTATTACTGAACCAGATGATAAAGGCGAGTATGAAGCTTATGTTACTTATCAAACTAAATCTGGTGTTATAATTGTAAGTAAAGGTACTGTTCATAAAATAGGTAAATCTTTAGGTCTTAAAAATGTTTCTACTGTAGGTGTAGTAGCTGCTAATCTTAAAACTAAAGAAAAATATGAAACTCTTCCTGAAAGTGTAGTCGGTCCTTTATCTGATTATTATAAACGTAAATTAGATAAAGGTGATTTAACTATTGGTGATACAACTTATGCTAAAACTGAATATACTATTGATACAGAACATACCGTATTTAAGATGATTCGTAATCAGTTTAAGCAAGAAGTTATAGATGCTGCTACTGCTGTTTCTCATTATTTTGAAATACGACAGAAAGATAATGGCAGATATGAAGTAGTTCTTGAACAAGATAAAAATGGTAATTGGCGACCTGTTACTAGAAAAGGTGCTGATTTATCTAGAGGCTATAGTAACTATCATATTAAAGGAAAAAGTGTAATTACTTATGATACTAAAACTAATAGTTATCATCTAACTGGTAATGTTTTTAGTTCTGATAGTTTTATTGCTAAAGGTATTAATTTCTTTGAAAATATATTTGAAGAAAAGTGTAATCCTGATATTGAAAGTGGTGCTATAAACCTTCTCTACGGGGGAGCTATGGAGCTAGTTTGTGATAATAATGGTAAAGTTGTAGATGTTGTATTTACTGAAAAGCAACTTGCTAAAATTAACGAATGTCTTTCTGAATTTCTTGATGCTTATTTTGACCAAGTTTCTGAGTTAGTTAATGAAAATAGACGTTTCATTAAAAATGTTCCTGTTACTAAAGAAAATATTGTAGATTATGCTGCTAATAATCTACTTATGATGTTTAACTTTGATTATCTTCTTGATGGTTCTCCTAAATTCTATAAATCAAATCAAGATGTAATCAAGCGTGTTAAACAATATCAAGGTTCTGGTACTCCTTATGGTAGTGCAGATTATTCTGCTACTTTTAATCCTAATGTTGATGAAGCTAAAAATTCTTTCTTGAATAACGGAACTATTAGTAGAACTACTATTGTAGATGGTAAAAAGAAAATAGAACAAGTTTCTATTGCTAGTATTTTTGATAAATATCCTCTACTTAAAGGTGTTCGTCAGCGTAACGGTTATTACGCTGTGACTATAGCTAATACTAAAAGAACTAACACTAAAGCTCTTGAAATTCTTCGTGATAAACTTATCAAAGAATGTGGTGTTAGCGAACAACATGCTGATGAAATTATTTATGGTCCTGAAGAAGTTGATGAGAAGACTGGTAAGAAAGTTCGTACAAAAGGTTATCAAGGGACTAAAGTAAATGATGCTCAATCTTATATTACTATTCAAGAATTTGTTCGTCGTTTGTCTGCTAAAGGACAACTTAAACGTTATCTTCCTTTGATTGAACGTTTAATGGATGAGAGTAAACCTATATCTGCTAAAGATATTACTGAGTTTATTCAAGTTCAAAAGAACTTTTATTATGATATGTTCTTTGATGAAAGATATGGTATAGAAGTTCCTCGTCAAATTAAAAATGCTGAATTTGTTCTCATTCCTCGTTTCATTAAAGGTACTCAACTTATGCGAGTATACGAAGCTATGCAAGAAGCAGGTATTGATCAACTTAATACTGTAGAAACTTCTAAAGCAGCTAATGAACGAGTTCTTCAAATTTGGGATAATGATGCTAACTTTGATGAAAAAGCTATTCAAACTTTTATAAGTCAAGCTAAAGAAGATAAACAAATTTATTCTTATAACAATCTTTATACTCAGCAAGAAACTCCTCAGCATATGGATGCTGAAAATAAAGCTGGTATTCAGATTATGAAGAAAATGCTCGATAATATACCTGCTACAGGTCATCCTCTTAGTGGAATTAAAAAAGCTTTCTTTGATACTTATACTAAAAATATTGAAGAAAGTTGTCTTAATTTGCTTAAACGTCTTGAAGTTCCTGTAGATAAGAATGGTGATATTCAACTCAACGATAATGGTACTATAAAAGGATATAACAGTAGAGTTCTTTATGAACGTATGCTTGAAGAAGCTCGTCGTACTGGAGTTAACGATAATCAAAAAGATTATTTTGATATTCCAGAAGGTGATGTTGTTCCTCGTATGGTGTCTTATATGAATAACTATCTTAGTAAGTTTGAATCTGTATTTCAGAGTATGTTTAACTCTGCTGTTACTAGACAAAAACTTCCTGGTTTTCACGCTGCTCAGATTACTAATGTAGGTTTCAAACCTTACGGTGATGAAGCAATGAATGTTAGTTATTCTAAAGAACTTCGTTATCATCCTAATGGAGAACCTTATATTGAAGTAATGGTTCCTTATAAAGCTCTTGGTATTGATAAAAATAGCGAGCATTATAAGAATATGACTGATGAAGAAATTCTTGCAGAACTTAAAGAAAAAGGTCTTCTTGATTTCATCGGTTATCGTATTCCTACTGAGGGTAAACAATCTGTTGCTATTATGAGAATTGCAGGTTTTCTTGATGATTCTCAAGGTTCAACTATTGTAGTTCCTGATGATTGGGTTTCTCAAACCGGTTCTGATTTTGATATTGACTCTGTTTATACTATTCTTCACGAACATGAAACTACTCGCACAGGTGAAATTGTAAAAGTAGAATTTAAAGAAGCTGATAAAAGAACTCTTAAAGATTGGTTTAGGTATCTTCGTGAAAATGCTAGAGAAATATCTAAAAATGCTTCTGAAGAAATTAAAGCTGCTAGAAATAAACTTGCAGATTCTTTGAGTGAAGAGATAGATACTCTTATGGAAGAAGAGCAAGACGCTTATACTGCTCTTACAGATAAATACAAAGATTTTGTTAAAGACATTATTAAACTTGTTAAGAAACGTCAACAAGATCAAGAACTTGAAAAACGAGATAAATATGTAGAACAACTTCAAGAAATTGTTTCTCGTATTGATAGTAAAGTTAAAAATCTTGACAAACATCCTGAACTCAAACAATTCAGAGATATTTGTTCCTATATAGCAGATAAAATTTATAATTATACTGATTATATAAGTGTAGATAAGATTGGTACTTTTGATAAGTATGCTAAAAACTATGGTCTTCTCACTTATGAAGAATTTATGTCTGCTGATAATGATTTATCTGCTAATACTAAAAAAGCTCGTAATTCTAGAATTACTGATTTATTTCTTAATATTTTAAGAAGTCCTGCTGCTCTCGAAGAGAATCTTTCTCGTTCTAATTTTGATAAGATTACTGAACAAAAGGCTATTAAAATGCCTAAAGAAGTTCTTGATGAGAGAGCAAATCGTAATCCTCACAATATTGCAGACCAGATTTCTTATCAAGAAGAAGTTATGAGTGGTAGGTCACTTAAAGGTATGTCTGTTGCATTGGATACTATGTGTTCCGTATGTAACACTGTTCAACCTACTCTTAACGAATCTATTACTATTGTTTACAATGCTGATGAAATAGATACTAATTCTGCTAAAACAGGTTTTAATGCTAAAATAGATAAACAGAATAACACTGCTACTGTAATACATAATCAATATGGTTGGAGTAAGAATAATAGAACTGTTGATGGTTATATTTTAACATCATATTCTTCTCAAACTACAGCTTATATTCTTGATGCTGTTAAAGAAGGTGCTATACTTAATGTTAATACTTATACTTTCCCTGTTTGGAAAACTCTTGCTAATATTGGTTGCAATTATGGTACTTCTATAGCATTTATGGTTCAACCTGCTGTTACTCGAATTGTACAAATTCATAATACTAAAAATTCTGTATTTAATAGAGGTTATGGTAATGAGATTAACGAAGCTATTAAAGTTTTAGCTAAGAAAATAGACCCAAGTATTAATACTGATGAATCTGTAGCTAAGATTCTTTCTCTACTTAATGCTAAGCATAAAGGTCTTATTAATGAAATTTTTGGAGTTACTGGTGAAGAAATAAACTTTGCTATGAATCCAAAAAGTCTTGCTAAACTTCCTATAGTTTCTAAACTTCTTGATGATAGAATTAACAAGACAGGTAAATTTGAAAATCCAGATTCTCTTGAATCTGCTATATTTGATTTAGGTATAGCTCTTATTTATAGTCGTCTTCATGGCATAGCTAGTCGTATTGGTAATATCGCAAGATGTTGCAATCCTGATAAATTTGGTGCTAAACAAACAGTATATGCTACTCGTAAGATATTTGATAATATTATTAAATGTCTTTATAAGGAAGAAGAAATATTTGAGGACTTTGATGAAACAAATATTGATACTACTATAGTTAGAAAAGAAAGAAAGAAAATTCTTACTGTAGGAGATAAACATATTCTTGAAGCTATTTATCCTGGTGTAGCTAATGAAAAAACAAATGGCGATAAAGATGCTATTATAGAAAACATTATCAGAAATGGTGATGTTTCTAGTAGTGCTTATCCTCCTTTGTTTGCTTTCTTGAAATATTCTACTTGTGTAAGTACAATTATAGCTAAAGAAGTTTTTGATACTCAACATCCTATTTTTACAAGTATCGTAGAAGGTATCGGTCAAACTTTTAGTGGAGCTAATAAAGAAGTATCTGAAGAAATTTATAATGATTTCCAAAGATACCTTTTAGGTTCTATGTATAATAATGTTCCTGCTATTAAGTTTGCTGTTCAAGTTAGAAAAGTTAATGGTAAAATTCAATTTAAGTTAGCTGAACCTACTGCAAGTAATACTGCTTTAGCTAAAGAAGAAACTGCTCGTATTTGGGGCTTTGGTAGAACTACAAGTATTAGCACGCCCGTAGAGGAAGAATATTTTACTCGTTCAGGTGCTAGACGTAAGCGTATTGTTTATAAAGATTTTGATGTAGTTGATATTACCAATCCTACTGATGAAATGTCTGAATTTGAACAACTTTCTCCTGCTCAAAAGGTTTGGTTTATTCAAACTAAATTTCCTAATGCTGAAATCTTTGATTTACTTCAAGTAAATCTTGCTAATACTCGTGGTTCTGGTCGTTATAAAAATGCTCAAACTATACAATTTATAGAAGAAAATTCTAATCCTAATGATATATTTAGGATGTTTACTAGAGCATTTGAAAGTGATAATCCTCTAATAGTTTCTGCTGCAATAGATATTGTAAAATATGCTATTCAAGTCGAAGGCATGAGAACTACTGCTACTGCCGTTAATAAAATTATTGATAACGATGCTTTTATTAACAGTCTTGAAGATAGCACTGGTTTAGGTTTTGTTGATTCTATGAGAACTCAAATGCGTAATTTTGGTTCTCTTGCTGGTGAATGTGGAGATGTTATAAGTATTCAGTCTACTTATGAAAATTATCTTCGTACTTTACCTGCTAACATTCCTATTAGAACTATTTATCTTACAGAATCTAATCGTAGAAAATATCATTTGTATCCTAATAGTTATGGTACTTACAGAATTACTGCTGATATAGTAAGTGAAGACCCTTCTGAAAATCAAGCTGCTTTTAATAGAAAACTTGTTAAGATGGGTATCAAATATGCTACTATTACTGACGAAAATTATGGTACTAATAGGTATATCCAACTTAACTCTCCTGAAAAAGGTCTTATGCTATTTAAGATACATGATTTAGGAAGTCAAGTTATTCTTACACCTCTTACTAAACTTGAACAAGGTGAAAACAGTCAATGGAGTGCTAATCCTAGCAATAATGCTGGAGCTTATCTTTCTCCTCAAGCATATGATAAACTTATAGCATCTTACGAAACTGTTGCTTCTCAACAAGAATTTAATGGTAATTTTGTAAGAAATGCTCTATCTGAAATTAAAGAACAAGCAGAAGATAAAAGAGATATTATATATGTAGATACTAACAAGAATGTTAAAAAGAAAGCTAATCCTACTTTCAATATTGAAAAATTAGCTAAAGAAGATAATGGTAAAGCTATAAGTCTTATTCATTCTATTGTTAGTCATTTTAGTACTATTACTTCTGAACCTTTATTTGTAAATAATGGTCTTATTTCAGAAAACATATTTGCTGCTGGAGCTGATTTTGGAACCATTCAAACTATCACTTTCCCTAATGGAGATAAACATCAATTCTCTATATTTATCCCTCGTAATATTAAAAGTATAGAGCAACGTTATCTTCGTCCTAAACAAGGTGAAGAAAAAGATGACCCTAAAACTTTTCCTTCAGAAAGTGGTAGAGCTATTATAGAAAAAGCTGCTGATGCTGGTCTTAAGTTTCTTAGTGATATGGCTGTAGTAATGCCAGTTGATAATGTCGGACCTATTGCTGATATAGCTGACGCTTCAGACGTTGAAGCTAACTATGCTACTATAGAAGATAAGATTGTAGATGTTTCTACTGTAGCTAATTCTATAGCTATTAATAGTGGAAATCATATTAAATTAGCTGAATTTGGAAGTCAATTCAAAAATAATCTTCTTGCTAATGATATATCTCCTAATGTAGAATCTGTTAAAAAGAATCAACTTGTTGCTATGCAAGAAACTGCTTCTTTTGCAGTTAAATCTGCTAAGTATATTAGAGATGATATATTTGATAGATTTGTAGAAGACCCTGAATCTCCTGATGCTTACATAGCAATTACTGACCCTCGTATTCAAGATATGATTGCTAAAGATGCTGCTCTTATGGACAAGTATATGCAAGCTGTAAATATGGCAAAAGCGTTTCTTGAAAAGATTGAACCTATAACTCATGAAAAGTCTAATGACAAACAAATTCAAGGATTTATAGATGATATTAAGAAAGCAGTTAATGATAATCTTGAAGATATCCCTCTTGATGAGTTATTTAGAAATGCCGGTAATGTAATTCTTAAAACTCAATCTACTAATCCCCTAGTTCATTATCAATTTATTGATGTAATGGATGGTTATTGGAGAACTTATGGTAGTATGTGGAATTTCTTTAGTGTTATGGAAAATGGTACTCCTATTCTTCAAACTATATTGTCTGATGTTATGACCAATCTTGATGCTAAACAAAAGATGAAACATAAAACTCTCAAACAATATCGTAGAAGAATAGATGATATTATTGCTAGAGCTAAAGCAAGAGGAGAAGAAATAGACATTCATAAAATTATCGACGATAACGGCAATTTTATTGCTGATTATACTCAAGAATTTGCTGAAAAACTTAATGAACTTAAAACTGAGGTTCATAAGTATCCTCTTGGTAGCATTGACCATCTTCGTGCTAAACTTGCTTACGATAAGTTTCTTCTCAAACATGTAAATAGAGAAGCATATGATAAATATTATCGTGCTAAACTATATGCAGAAGAACAAATGCTTAATCAAATACCAGAACTTTATTCTGAGTATATGAAGTTGTTTTATCGTAAACAAGAAATATACGCTTATGCTGATAAAGATAATCTTACTGAAGAACTGAAACAAGAACTTCAAGATATAAATGGTGCTATGCAGAATTTATATCTTGAAAATGGGTATGTTGATGAAACAGGAGAATTTCAACCTAGAGAAAGTTTTGACCCTGAAGCTCAATATACTCCTGAAGAACTTCATAGAATGAAGCTTTACAGTCTTGAATCAGCTAAAGTTCTTGGTTATTGGGTTAATGCAATTAAAGCTCTTAATGAAGATACTTTTGAGAATAAAGAGAATCTTAGTTTCCGTAGAACTCTTAACGCAAATCTTAATCTCATTCGCAGATTAGAAAGACGTGTTAATGGTATTCCTACTGTAAGTCAAGATGTTCTCAATCAAAATCCAGATTATGTTAAAGCAGTTCAATGGATTAAAGATAACGCTTACTTTAGTCTTAATGCTGAATATAATCCTGATAATGGTCAACCTATAACTCTTGGTGCTAGAATTTTCAGAGCATTTAAGTATCTTGGTAGAAGTCGTCGTAATACACCTAAACATGATGCTTTCAGTAATGAAGCATATCGTGATGTAAAAGGTGTTCTTGATGGCAGAAAACTTACTGAAGAAGAAAGAGAACAAATTAAGTTTGGCGATTTGGCTAGTGCTCTTCCTATTAGTCAAAATGCTATACCTGAGCACCCTATTGATAGAACCCTTATTAGCAATAGAAAACCAGATGGTACTACTTTTAGTAATGTGTTTTATAAGAAACTTGCTCAAGGTGGTAACCCTAGAGGTATAAATCACTATCAAATAGTTACTGAACTTAATAAACTTCTAGAACCTTATCTTGGTGCTGTAGACGGTTATATTCATTTCGAACGTATTCCTGATACTGCTGAAGGTATAGCTATTGTTAAACGAATAGCTGAACTTTACAATGCTTTAGCACAAAGTAATAATACTGACTATAATGAAGATGGAGAATTTCACGGTGCTGGAGTTTCTGATTTTATAAAAAATGAAGTTGAGTTTGCTACTAATGATGAACTATTCAGACAGCAAGTTAATGATATAGCTGATAAAAGTCCTGAGTTTAAACAAGCTATTCTTGGTGTTTTCTATATTGTTAATAGTAGAGGTGAATATGTAAAAGATGAGAATGGTAATTTTGTTCCTAATAGATTCCTTTATGGTTATGCTAAACCTAAAGGTAATCCTGGTGACGCTACATATGATAGATATGTAAGTACAGAAGAACAAGAATCTCGCGCTCTTATTGACAAATATTATGAAACTGTTCCTACTGAATATTATCATTACGCTAAAGAAGAAGCTATAGCTAATGGAACTTATGACCAATGGTATGAAGCTAATCATTGGTATAATCCTTATACTCGTAGAGTTGAGCCTATCTCTTGTTGGATGCAAAGTAGACTTAAATCTGAATTATTTGTTAATAATGAAATAGAGGGTAAATGGATTCCTAAAGCAGGTCAATCTCAACGTAGAGTAAAAAATGGTCGTGTTGAACATCTTCTTAACGGTGAGGTAGTTTCTACTTATGATGAAAATCAAGATAGAACTAATCATGATTTCAAGCCTAATGCTGGTTATCTCGCCAATTACAAATTAGGTTCTGGTTTTGATAGTGGAGTTGAACTTAATCAAGGTGAACGTGAAATGCTTCAATTCTTGAAAAGCACTCTTATGGGAACTGCTAAAACTAGTCAAGCTAAACGTTTCTTTGAGAAAGGTCATGTTCCTAGACAAGCTACTTCAAATGATGGTATTCGTAAAACTATACTTAAAGAACTAGGTAAAAGTATAGGCATCGGTCTTACTGAAAATAATGGTTATAATGAGTTCCGTCAAGAGATAGGTTATGCTGAAGATGAAGAAGCTCCAATGCCAATGTTAACAGATATTGACAATAAAGTTACAAAAGAACTTTACGATAAACTTAAAAATCTTCGTGAAAATCCTCCTGTAAGAGAAGAACTTGATACTGATGCTACTTTTGAAGAAAAACTTAGACAGCATAATGATGCTATTAAAGAAACAAAAGAACAATTAGCTAAAGAACAAGCATCTCTTCTTGACCATAATTGGTATGATGTTATTGAGAATTATCTTTCTCAAGCTGCTGAATATAATGCTGTACTCGATAATAAGAATAAACTTTATTTTTTATTGAATATTCTTAAAGATATGAAGATGTATTCTCGTCAGTATGGTAGTTATGGTGATTTGAAGAAACAAAAAACTAATTCTGATGGTACTAAAGTTTATCAAGTTAGTCAAGATAAACAACTTATTGAACAATATGAAAATTTCCTTCGTAGATTATTGTTTAATGAATGGAAAGAATCAGAAGGTAAACTTACTTCTTTTGGTAATTTCCTTCAAGGTTTTGCTTCTGCTAACTATATGATGCTTAATGTTCGTGGAGGTATAGCTAACGTTACTCTTGGTGAAACTGGTATTCTTGCTGAAGCTAAAGCTAAAGAATATATAGGAACTAAAGATTGGGCCTTTGGTACTAACGAATATAGAAAAGGTATAATTAGTTATACTGCTTCTGCTTATCATTATGCTCTTAACGGCAAAGAACGTTTTTATAGTAAACAAGATGCAATCATTAAAACATTTAATGTAGTAGATTATGATGAAGTTACAGGTATTATTCGTAATGTAGATATGAATCATTACGCTACTCAAGTTAGAAACTTTATGTTTAGTCCTCAAACTATGGGTGAACATTTTATGCAAAATAGTGTTCTATTTGCAGTTCTTCATAGTCATAAGATTTTTGATACTGAACAAGGTGTAATGGCTATGAGTAAGAATCAATATGTAGCATATCAACAAGCTAGACTTCTTAATGAAATTCTTGATGAAGAACAAATTGCTAAATTTGAAGAATTTAAAGATAAGATTAGAGGAGATAAAGATGAACTCGCTAAATATGCTTGGTTTAGAAGAGATGCTATTACTAGATTCATTTATCTTAATTGTAGCAATGAACAACGTAAAGAATATATTAAGCGTCGTAAAGAACAACGTAAAAGATTTGAACAAGAATTTGATGCTAAAACTAATATTTACGAACAACTTGAATTAACCGCTGATGGTGAACTTGGTTATGTTGCTGGTTCTGACTTAGCAAGATTAGACCAAGTTAGAGCTAACACTCTTGGTAATATTAGTGAGGCTCAACAAATTATTTCTAGACTTTCTGAGAAGACTCGTAAGATTAATAATAAGATTCATGGTATTTATAATAAACGTGAAGCTGCTCATATTGAAAGTAAATGGTATGGTAGTCTTGTAATGCAATATCATAAACATATTCCTATGGGACTTATTAAACGTTATCTTAACAGAGGTCATTGGAATGAGTTTAGAAATAGTGTTGACAAAGGTATGGTTCAATCTGTTTATGACTTTATGGCTCTTAATGTCGAGAAAGTTCAAAAAGATTGTGGTTTTACTAGAGAAGAAGCTAATGCTTTACGATCATTTATGTTTAATTTTACTCATTGTTTTAAGATACTTAGTCAACTTAAAGCTACTTTGGAGATTATTCCAGATTATGAGAAAGCTAATATGCTTCGTAACGTAGGTGATTTGTTTGGTACTGTTGCTGCTATTGGTACAACTGCTGCTCTTTGGGCTATTGCGGAAGATGATGACCCTGATGGTTTTTGGTTTAATCTTTGCCTATATGAATCTGACCGTCTTGCATCTGAAGCATTTATGTATAATCCTTATGGTATGATTGTTGAAGGTAAGAAACTTATGAGTACTCCTATTGCAGCAGGTAGTGTCGTTAACGATGCTCTTAATCTTCTTACAGGATTTGGTCAATGGATGTTTGATGAAGATTATGATCCTTATTATCAAAGTGGACGATTTGCTGGAGAACATAAAGCGTCTGTTTATATTCAACGTCGTATTCCTATTTGGAATGGTATTCGTAATCTTGTTGATATTTCCGACAATAATCATTATTATAAAGTAGGTGCTAATTCAATAGGTCTGCTTGATATTAAAGAGAAAATTAGAAATTGAAATAACTAGCTCGCCCGTAGGAAAGTTGGCGATATTAGTAGCCAACTTTCCTATATTAAAAATTTAACACTTAATATTTGTAGAAATGTTTATTTAATATTATATTTGTGGCACTGAAATTCTCTGCCAGTAAGGTGGTAGTAGCAATAGTTCTCCACCTTATTTAGTCTTATAGTGTAATGGTAGCACAGAAGATTTTGGTTCTTCTAGTCAAGGTTCAAATCCTTGTAAGACTACTCGTGATAATTGTTTGTTAGACGTTGTCCTTGTGCGACTTACACGGCGAGGTACTGCTGTTGACTGTGAAGTTAGCAGCAGTATTCTTTTTGTAGATATTAGTAGGTGTATATCTATAAGTTAAAAAAAAAGAGTAAATGAAGACGAATCTCCACTTACTCCAAATAGTAACAAATATAAAATATTTTTAGTCCATTTCAGCCACTTTATATCAAAGATGAAGAACTTATCAAGTCAGCCTATAAAGTCCAACACAAGCCGTCTGTAATCCTCCTGCGACCATTTCTCAGTCTTTATTAGCTGGCGTATAACTCTGCCAATCGGCTTGCATCATATCATCTACATCAACATAAATAGTATCAGTATAACACTTATTACATTGAATAGAATCAAGTTTAGCTTCTAATTTATCTAGTCGTTCATTCATTTCATATTTTAATTTATCACTATAAAAAGCACTACTAAGTTGAGCGGATACTATTAGACATAATATTAAAACGTCTATCCATCTTAAATTTTTCATAATATATCAATCATTTTTGTATCGTTATATGTAATATTACGATCGTATGGAACAAAATTAATTAAATCTTGAAAATCTTTAGGTCTACCTAGAAGTCTTTTAGTATCAAAGCAATCTATTAGAGATTGACAATTATAAGAGAAACCTGTTTTATTATTTGTAAATTTAGTAGTATTAACAGTTTCTCTAAATATTAAATCATAATCTTTCCCTTTAATAGTAAGAATTATAACTCCTCTAGCTACTTTATCATATTCACTAATCTGGTCTATATTAAAATTTTTAATTAAAATAAGACCATCAGATAACTCATAAATTTCTTTATATAACTCAGTTTGCTCAAAAAGTTTAGGAACAACCTTTTCTTTATTTCTCTTCTCTTTATTCATAACTCGAATTTGAAAAGTTTCATCTATGAGTTGAATAAGTTCTTTACTTAAAGCAGTCATAGGAAGAATAACATCTATATCATTAATAGTACCACGATAAACACTACCATAATGTGCTAGTGCTACACTACCTCCTAGTGCTCCACCATAATTCATAATGATTTCAAGAAAAGGTAATTTTTCTTCTATAATTTTAGTTATATCATCTTGACTTACAAGTTTCTGTTCATGATTAACATTAAAATAATTGTCATTATTGTCTAGCAACTTCTCAATAAACATTTTACTAGCAACATCGAAATTATTTAAAAGAGTTCTATTAACATAAGGATTAAAAGTTACATTCATGTCAACATAAACTTCACTTATATGACGATAAGACCCAACTAATTCAGTATAATAACCTAGAACCATTTTATCTAGTAAATCTAGATTAGTAGGAGTATGACCGTATTTATGTTTATAACTTCTATTAAAGAAATTACTAACACAAGGAGGACAATAACTCAAAGCAGTTTCTATGAGATAATACCAAAGAAGATTATCAGGAGCATTATATTTCATAGTGACAATTTTATTGTAATCATCTCTATCAGTACGATTAGATATATCTACATCATAACCGAGTCGATTAAATATCTTTGTGAATTGTTGTATATCCATAATAAAAAAGCATCTATTATCATTTCTGACAATAGATGTTTTAGGTTAAAAGTTAATATCTTTAATAATCTGCCTAACTTCTCTTGCAGGTTTAGTTCCTGTAAATGTAAACTTAATTACATCATCAACAACAAATATTACACAAGGAAAATCACTTAATCTAACATTAGTTTTAATCCATTCTGGAAGCTCTGTATAATCTAATGTTTTAAGTTCAACATCTGGCCTATCTTCTAAAACTTCTTTAAGAATATAAGCCATCAGTTTGCAAGCAGAACATTTATAAGTAGTTCCAAGATAAACTTCTTTATTCATTTCTAGAAGCTGTTTCACCATCTGCATCAAAATCAGAGCCTTGTCCTTCAATAGCAGGTGGAACAATTATTTTTTCAATAGTAGCAACATTCTCAAAATAATTTCCATTTTCAAATGTAATACCAGCGTTTTCAATACGAGCACGAAGAGCTTCTTCATACTTCTTCATAGCAGCAAGCTGAATACATTTATTAGCAAACTCAATTTTATCATCAATCTCAGACCTGTCACTATAAATAAAATTATGAAGATTATTAATGCGAACTACAAGTTTAGAATGTTCCTCAATAAGATCTTTTTGATAAGTATTCATTTTAGTTTTAATTTAATTGTTAATATATTAAAGTTTAAGTCCATCGGCAGTAGGTTCTATTTTAAATTTATCCATAAGATTGATAGCTTGTTCTGGATTAATTATACTAGCTTGTAAATTATTTATAATTATAGTATTTTTATCAATTCCCAGTACTTCCATGACCACCTGTTCCACGTTCAGTTTCACTTAGTTCATCAACTTGTACAAGTTTAATTTTAGGATAAGGCATGATTATAAGTTGAGCAACTTTATTTCCTACTTCATAAGGTTTAGTAAGTTGCTCAATAGTACAGTCAACATTCTTGTCACGATTCTTAAAAGACAACATAACTTCACCACGATAGCCACTATCAACTACACCTACATGATTACACATATAAGCATTAGTTTTACGATTACTACTACGAGGATAAAGTAGACCTACATATCCTTCAGGAATTTCAAATGCAAGACCAGTACCATAAATATGACAATCTTTTTCAGAGTCATACTCATAACTGATAGCAGTAAGGTCAAGTCCAGCATCACCTGGTTTAGCATAAGCAGGAATAACTGCTTCTTTACTAAGTTTCTTTACTTTTACTTCCATTGTTATTAACGTTAATAATTAAATCATTAATAGAATGAGCAGAATTTAATCTTTCTTGTTCAATTCTACGAATTTCTTCTTCTCTTTCTTTATACTTCTTGATTATAGTATTAAGATTACCTTTGTATCCTGTTTCAATAGGAATAATGAAATTAGTTTTATTTTCAACTCTGACAAGTCCACAAGTTTCTAATTCTTTTATACCTCTACTAATTGCAGCATCACTACAATCTAGAAAAGTTTTAAGAAATTGACGAGTAACTTTAACTTCATTTGTGTTATTAGCAAGTTGATCTAAAATACAAATATAAATTCCAAATGCGATCTTAGTACAACCTTGAAGTGCAACTAAAGTCCTTATAGGAAGTCTGACAGATTTAGGTAGATATTTAACTTTATTAAATTTAAGCTGACCTCTTTTATCATATTCAGGAACATCCATATCATTAAGATTTTCTATATCTTCATCTGTAATTCTAATCTTATCATACATAACAAAGTTTAATTTTCATCCGATTGCAAATATAGCAATTTATTTTTGTTTGTAGTGCAAAAACATAAAGGTTCTTTTTGCAAACCAGTAAAATAAAAGAGTGGCTAACTAATTGATAGTCAGCCACTCACACGGATGAAAATCCTCTCTCTATTATATTATATAGATAAGAGTCTGAATTACACTACAAAGATAATAAATAATCTGAATACTAGTAAATAAATATGCTAAAAGAGAAAGATTGTATCTTCACACTTTCCTACGGGTGTGCTCGTTTTCTCGTTTATTAGTTCTGCTAATACTTTAAGCAGCATCAGCATAAAGAACAACATCATTCATAGCTTGCATCATGTTCTTATTAGCTCCCCCGTAGAGAAGTGATTGAACACGTTTCTCTCCTTCAAGATTAGCTACATTGCAATAAAATCCAGTAACAGCATTATAAGCACCCCAAGCAGTACCAGCAATTTCTTTCTGACCAATACCATCAAAATAATATTCAAGAGTACTTACAATTTGATTAGCCTTACGAGGACTGATACCTGTGACTTCCATTACTCGGAAATCTCTCATCATAAGACGTTTATAACCATTTTCTTTATCGTAATTAACAAGAGCTTCACGTTCTGCTTTAGTAAGTTGAAGATTAGCAAGATATTCCATAACTTTAGCATCGCTCATCTTAATCTTAGTAAGACTTTCATAAAACTCTTGAGCAGATTGAGCGTGTTTAATAGCAGTATTCAAAATATAAGCACCATTTTCAAGTTGTTTCTTAACACTTTCAGTATGACGTATACGAATATAACTATCAGCAGATTTTAATGCTGAATTAAGCATATTAGTACAGATAACACGAATAGGAGTAAACATGATATTAACAGAACTTGTACCGTCATGCGAATTGCTAAATACAAGGTAATTATCAATAAGGTCGTTTCCAACTTTAGTTTCAATTGGTAACTTAGCACTAAGATAGATTTTAGTACCACCATTAAGAATACCAGCTCTGTCCCAACGAGCCATACCTTCTCCAATAGCATCATCAAAGAACTTAAAAGCATCTACATTTTGAACAACTTCATATTTATCTTTAACAAATCCTAAAGGCTGACTAGTGTCCATACGACAAGTAGCATAAGCATTAGGAACTTCACGATAAATATGACCGTCATGAGAAAACTCACCAGCGATTTCATTAACTATATTATTGCAACCTATACCGAAAGGCATACTAGCATAAACATCACATTTCTTAACAAAGAAATCAAGACCTGCTTTCTCCATAACTTCACGAGAAGTTTTACAATCAGAAACATCTTTTCCAATTGCCCAAGGAGCACCATTAACTGTATATCTAGACATGATTATTTCTTTTGTTTAATTAAGTTTACAATTATTTTCCATAACATCACTGCTAAACAAATAGCATTAAATGTTATAAGAGGAATATTTTTAGTCATTATTCCGTTAATAATCCAAAATAGATTGCCAATACTTACAAGATACTTTACAATATCTGCTTTCTTGGCAATCATTCCAGATGCACGAAAGATAGTAGCTATCTAACCTATTAAATCTACTATTTATTTTATAGTTACAGATTTATTTTGAACTAAACTAGCATATATTGGCATAGTATGATTTTCTTTTGCTTCTTTCTTGATAACAACTTTATCTGCTTTAGCAGTAACATCAAATATGCCATACTCAATAAGAGCTTTTGCGAGATTAAAACCTTTCTCAGTTTGAAGAAGCTCATCAAGCATAATATCAGCGTTGATACTTGCTTTGATATTAACTAAATCACTGAATTGTAATTTAAGAATATCTTCATCTTCTTCATCTTGTGTAGTAGAATTAGCAAAGTTTAGAAGTTCACTCGGATTAACAAGACTTTCTTGAAGTTGATTGTTATCGCTATACCAACGAAGAGCAGTGATATAACGATTAGTAAATCTATTAATTGCATCTTCATTAATTTCTACAGCTTCTGTAGTTCTTATTGTAACTTTACCTGTACCATAATCAACAAACTTACCACCTGTCTTAGAAGTATCTCCAAACATTTCAATAGCTTCAACTAAAATAGTTTTAAGTCTATCAATAGTTTTTTCTTTAGACTTTTGAAGGTCATTAAGACGAGCTTTTTCAGCTTTAATATCTACTATATCATTTTGAAGAGTTTTGATTACATTAGTGTAATCTTTAACTTTATCCTTAAAAGAATCTTGTGTTATAGCAAGTTGTTCTTCAAGTTCAGGAGTGAGTTCTCCGCCATTTTCTTCTATCTCGTCAAAGATAGCAAGAAGTTCTTGTTTGATTTGATATATATTAGCCATTCGGATTTATACTTATAAAATTAGTTTCATTATTATATTTGTCTTTGCATTTATTACAATAATAACGTTTAGTTTCGTTATTATACCAACGTCCTATACCATTACATAAACAACATCTTCTATGAGGATTAAATCCAAGTATTCTAGAATTTTCAAATTGTTTATCTTTAAGATATTTAAGTTTACTTTCAATATCTTTAATAATAGTATATTCTTCAGCAGTTATGGCATTTTCTCTAACAGCTCTATAAGTAAAAGCTGTTAGAGAAAATCCATGAATTTGTCTAAAGAGTTGATTACGAGCATTAGCTCTCTTCTGCGCTTTCGACTCCTCCTTCATCACAATAAATATATTTAGTTGTAATGTCAAAGATATGTTTCATAACAGCTTTAGAGCCACTATAAATATTATCATCAGGAATATCATTACACAGACGATAAATAGTTTCAAAATCACTCACCATTTCATTGGTAGTTTCTTCATTAACTATTACAGTATCAAGAACTTTATACAAAGTATAACAAATAATTGCAATGCTAGCAATTATAGTAAGACAAATAATCAAAGTATTCATTTTTCTATTTCTAAAGGAATTATATAATCACATTTAAGAGTAGTGTACATAAAAGCACATTCATCTGGATTTAGACCTCTACGATGAAGAATTTCTTCAGTAGTAAGTTTGTCATCTTTTTCGTCTAACTTAATTTCACAGACAGTACAATCTGAATAATCAAGTATATAAAGATATTCATTATTGTCTTCCATAATCATTTTCAGTATAAACAGTTTTAGATGAAATTTTACCACAATTAGTACAACGAGAAATAATAACAATACCTATAGCATTACCTTTAGGGTCAGTCTTTTTCTCTTGTTTTATTATTTCATATTTGTGTAGTCCGAAGAACTTACACCATAGATTTTGTTTCATAATCTTCAATAATTTTATTTATAATATTAGTTGAATTAAATCCTTCTATTATACCTAAACATTCGTTATTATCTATATCTGTAATTATTATAGTAGGATAACTTTTTATTTTAGGTTTAAAAGCATCTGTGTCTTTAATATGATTTATAACAACATCAGCTTTAGGAGGATTATCTATTAACTCGTGCAACATCATTTTACACAAGTCGCAATCTGAGTCTTTATACAGGTGTACCTTAATATTCATCTCTAAGTTTATAATTTTCTATATTACAACCAAGTTTACAAAGCTCATCATAAAGCATTTGAGCAACTATTTTAGCATCTGGGTGAGCTTTACCAGTATAATCCCAAAGACGCATATTAAGAATTTCTTCCCATTCTTTAACAGTATAAGTATAAACAACTTTACTCATAGTATCAAGAGGAAGAATCCAACGTGCATCTTGAGGAGGAAGATTAAGACCATATTTACTACGAGATAGTTTATAAAACCATTCAGCAGTTTTAGCCATAATCCTCATAAGACAATATTTATAAAGATTAAGACCGTACATCCAATGACATTGCTTAAAAACAATTCCAACTTTCTTGTTGAAATCAACATAACGAGTAGATTGTTCAGCAATATTATTAGGCGATTTACGATTAAATTCACGAGTAATATCAATACCTGTTTCAATACAAAGAGTGAAACGAAGCATTTTATATTTCTTGAATATATTATTTTCAAATGCTTTAGAAACTGAGATACGATACCTCATATAACGTTCATCCCAATACTCACGAGCACTTTGTTCATTAGCAGAAACATAATATGTATGTCCTTCTAATTTAACAGTAGCTCCAATATATGCTTTTTCTGATATTTGAAGTTTCTCTGGAATTATATAATAAACACCAGCATGACGAAACATGCTACGATGTTTATTTTTCCAAAGACTTTCACACATTATAGCATTATTTGTAGTTTTAGCAGAAGCATAACAAACACGAGCACAACGAGCAATATGCTCAATAGTGTTATTTTGTAACCACGACTCTACTTTTGGTTCTACTATCTTCATTTTATTTTACATTTTCAAAATCAATATCAGCAGCTTGAGTTCTAATCTCTGTTTCAATTTGTCTAATACGTTCTTGACAAATATGAATAATCTTTTCATAATCTTGTTTATTAGATTCTCCAAGTTTATTTCTTAGAACTCTTTTAATAATATCAGCATCAAAAGGATTAAGATTATAATCAAGCCATATACTCCAAGGTTGAATAATATGTTCAGAATAATCACTATTTCCAACATTATGATTACGAACATTATTGTTTTCATCATTAATTATACCAAGATATTCTAACTTAGCATAAAGTTTATCACTAATTTCTTTCATAATTTTATTGTTTGTATTTTATTTATATTAGGTTTAACTCTAGGATTAATAGCATATTGAGTTGGAAAATCTTTTGTAATCTTATAATAATTTATAAAATCAAGAACATCAGTAAGCCAGATACTATGACAACCTATTTGAATAAGCCAATCTAAAGTAGATTTACCATTTTTATCATAAAGTGTTTTACCATTATCAGTACATTTCATACAATAACGAATAAAACGTAGATTGTAAATACCAACTTTAATATTCTTGTTACCAAAAGTAAACCAAGGATTTTCACTTACATTATTACTATTAATCCAAATTATAAATTTACGCCATAGTTCTTTAGCAGATTCATAAGGAACAGAAGCATGTCTACTAGTTTCTATATACTTTCTATCTTTAGTAAGACGAAGTTGAATATTTTCAAATGTAATATTATTTCCAGCATAAATATAATCATCAATCCAATGACCATATTTATTACGAGAAGTAGGTCTTACAAATCTTCTATATTTTACTCCTTTTGTAGATAGTTGTCTAGTATTATTTTCTCTCCATAAATCTACTGGTCTTGAACCATTAAGCATAAGAGCAGCTTGTCTTTGAGCTTCAAGAAGATTTTCTTCAGACTTTTTAGTCTGTTCTTCTATATAAGTTTTATACCTATTGTCATTAGTTTGATTAAATCTAATTACAAAATCGTTCCAAGTTTTGCAACCATTATCATAATCATCAAGCCAATAACAATTACGTTTATTAAAGAAAGCCTTAGCAGTAGAAGGCTCACAAGGAACATTCCAATAACGTTCTACATCTTTGAAACTAATACCTTTACCAAAACAATATTTAGTATAGAAATATCTTTTTCTAAATAAATCTACTTGATGTTTATTAAATATTGTATTTGTAAGAACTTGTTTAACAGTAGGAAGTTCTATAGTCATTTTATTCCAACTATTAGGATAATAAATACTAACTTTAAACTTAGTATTAAGTGATTTATTATACCAAGTTCTACATTTAACTTTATATTTTCTTACAAACTTCTTAATAGATTCATAATCGCAATACCAAGAGTATTTATTATTGTCTTTTTTAATAAGAGAATCTATATCATCATGAAGAACTTTCTTTCCTTCAAGACAAGCGTAAAATGGAATAAGGTATCTTTCAACATATTGCTCAACATAATGCTGAAGATGAAGTTTAGCTAAAGTATCTATATTTTCATCATGCAGGATATTATAAACAGGAATATCATTATTACAGTGAAATACTTCATAATCGTCTGGAATAGCTCTTATGAGTTCATATGTTAACTTCCCATATTTATGAGAAACAAGTATCTTTTTATTTTCTCTATCAATAACAGCAAAAACTCTATTATAAGGATACCAATATTCTTCAATATCTGCTACACTTTTATATCTACCTATATCTCCGAATGCAAGATAATTACCTTTAGAAGATATAGCATAAGCCTTATTACTATAATAATACTCATTGTCGTGTATAAAACGATGATATACTTCTTGTCGAAGATAACAATGTCTTATACGTTTACTTTTAGTTTTAGGTTCAGCACCTTTCATAATATTTAATTTTATTTGTTGTTATAAATATAATAAAAATTATTTTTACTACCTAAGAATATATAAAATATTTTTAGGCTATTTCAGAGAGTCTATTGGCTATCTAATACAAGTTATCAACTTTATATTTTTAAGCCAACACAGGTCACGAGAAGTGGCAAATCGGGCATATTTCAGCCTATTTATCCGGCTGACCGAATAAGTCTGCAAACGCTTCACGTTCATCATCAATAGTAGGGGCAACAGCAGGATAAACAAGTTTAAATGTTTTAAGTAGATTATGAAACTGCCAAAATCTCATATTACTATCATCACATCTAGCAATAAGTTCTAGCATCATAAACTTAACCATTAAAACACTTTTCTTAAATTTATCATAACTACAATATGGACTATTAAAAGCTATATTATCTAAAGAAGCTGCGCCATCTCTTATTTTCTTCCAAGCCATTCTTTCTATTGGGTCGGTAAAAGCAACATTTAATTCTTTATGTTTCTTAAATACTTCATCTATAAGTTGCTTAGAAGTAACAACAATAGTAAGAACGGCATTTTCAAATTGCTCAAGTTCTTCTAATTGCTTAGCACGTTTAGGAGTAATTGGAGTTTTCTTCATACACTTTTCTACGGGCGAGCTAGTAAATTAAATGTCAATACGATAAACAACACCATCTTCGTACTCTTCATCTATATTGACGCTAATTTCTTGTTTAACATTTACATTTCTAAATTTACTTTGATTCCAAATAGGAGTCATATCAAGTTTAATACTTTTAGACTTAGTAAGATAAACTCTATACCATCTCCTAGTAGCATCTTCTTCATTAGAAAAAGCTATATAATAATCATATTCTTTACTAGAATTGTTATACCTCTTAAGAAAAGTATAAAATCTATAATAAGGAATAATATCACTATATAGCTTTTTATTATCTGGAGTAACCCAAGTATGAAAAGATGGAGTCATAGAATCATAAGCATTAAGATTCATCTTTGTCATAATTACCAATACTAAATACCCAATAAATAGAAAGAAGTAGAACATCAAGTTCTACTTCTAAATACCTATTAAATTTGATTATTTTAATTGTTGGAATAAGATAAAGCCAATCAGATTTACAACAACTAAAATCACATCTTAGAAAATATTTCATTCACTTTTAATTTTAACTGCTTTAGCATGAAAAGGAAGTTGATTGACACCACTTCTTTCTCTATACTCTACAAGAACTTTCTTACCTATATATTTACTTTTATTTATAAGTATTTCTTCTTGAGCGGAATGAGAAGCATTATAAGTACACTCGAAAAGTTCATCATTAATATCATTTTTAAGAACAAACTTACCAAGATTAGAACGTTTAACTCCTTCAGGAACAATATCAATTATTTCAAATAGACCATCTTCTTTCTTCTTGAATTTAAGCATACTATTATTACGACGACAACCAAATTGATATTCAGCAGACTTTTCACGAATAACAAGTCCTTCAAATCCAAGGTCAATAAAATAATCTCTCATACCAATAGCCATATTTATATTATCTACTGTATCATTATTAAGTAGAATAAGTCTATTAGTATTATTTAAATGGTCTTCTTTTCTAAGAATATGATTCGGATGATATTGACTAAAATTATTGTTAAGAAGAATTTGTCTATTCAAAGCAGACATATTCTCAATACAAATATCATAAAGCCAATATTGAAGTTTATAATGTTGAGGAACTTCTATATTCTTAATGAAACTATTAATTTCATTAATACCGTATCCCGGAAGATATAATTCACCATCAAGCCCAACACCTTCTTCAATCATCATATCCTTAATTTCATCAGGAATACAAGGAAGAAGAATTTCATCAAGATAACTAAGTTTACTAGTCCAATCTACTCCTTCTCTACTACGATAACAAAGATGTAAATCTCCAAATAAACCATCATCTTTACTCATAGTAATGATACATCTCTCTCCATTAATTTTCCATTGTCCAAAATAAGAACCTTTTTCAAATGGACGATTATCTTCAAGAGTTTTGCAAAGCATAGGAATAAACTTACCATCTTCATGAGTATTAAACTTAGGAAGATAAGTATCGAGGTATCTGTATAAAGAATCTCCACTTACAATAAGTGGAGCATTATCATATAAATCTTGAACAGTCTTATATCCTTCTTTACGTTTAGCTTTAATTTGAGAAGCAATTTCATCATCTATTTTACGATGAGTATTTATTTGTTCAAAATGTCCTTCTTTTCCTACAAGTCCATAATGAACTTGTATTACTCTAGTAGGACTTTTATAAATTTCCCAAAATATTGGTTTGCCATTTGAATTTCTTTTATATAGTATCATAATTTAACCTTGATTAAAAAGAATTATACGTTGTGGTTTGCCTATGTATCCATGAGCCATTTTTGCAAGCTCGCTAGGACTCCATGTTTCAGTCCAAAGAGCGTGTCGTTTAGGAGAAGAACAACTATGAGTTTTGTAGTTATACCTACTATAAATATAAATACCTACACTATCAAGAAAATCAAGAAACTTAAATCTATCAATAGTATCTAAATTTTCTTGACTTTCAAAGTTGACTTCTCCATAACAATGTATTTGATTCATTTTAATATTAAAGATTCTATCTCCTCTAGTAAGTTGAAGAGTTTTATCTTTGAGATTATCAATGAGAGATTCTTCTTCTTCAGTTATGTAAGTCATAATTGTACTTACCCATCGATGACTACTTTTATTACTACACAAAAAATGGTATTCCTTGTGTATCGGCATCTGTATCTCGTATAGTTGGGTATCTGAGTTCAACATATCTTAGAGTTTCATTTATAAATTGATTTATTTCTTTAATACTATATTTATCATGCAACTCTGCAAAATCTTTACTTCCATAATCATGAAGTCCAAATTCTCCACGAGTTATAAAAAGATAAGGAATATTATATTGTTCAAGTAAGTATTTAGCACCATGTCTACCTGTATCATCAAAATCTAAAAGACTAAATATTTGACCATTAACATTAAGTTTATTTCGTAGCCATTCATATTCATTATCTTTGAGTTTATAATTTTCACTAGGAAGATTAATAACTCCAATTTTAGCATTACGACCTCCCCCGTAGGAAAGTGTTGATGTTAAATGACTACCTATACTTAATCTATCCTTTGAACTTTTAGTTATAAGAATATAATCATAATCATTACGTTCAAGATTTAGAAGACCTTCAAGAACATTACAATTAGTTATAAATCTTTTTTCTTTAGGACGTTTAGGAAAATATAACTTTATAAGTTGTATTCCTTTACGATTTTGACCAAGCATATAAGCATAACAAGGATCTTTAGATTTATAATAATATTTAGGGTCAGTGTTAACTCCTCTATCAATATAATATTGGTCAACTGGAATAACAAAATGAGTATTAAGATAACCAAGACTTACGCCAAGATGATTCCAATATTCTTTATCTTGTTTATTCCAACTGCGAGGTGCAATCTCAATAATAGGCTTTCTTTGTTTAGCAATTTTAAGAGCACCTTTTATATAATCCGTTACATTATCGTCTACAGATTTATTATCAATAATATCACTGAAAGTAGTTGCTATATGTTTAAGTACAAAATAGAAATCTTGTTTATTATTAGTTTCTATCTTGCGACCACACATTAAAGACAATACATAAGCAACAGTTCCATACACATCTTCAAAGAAGCCAAAACCTCCAAAGTCACGAACTTTAAGACGACCTTTGGCATTATATTGAATACCCATACTTCCATTGCTATCATTATCTCTGAACACAGATGTAATAAGAGTATTGTGTTCAATGCAATCTTTAACAACTTCCATAGGAATATCTAAATACTTACTTACAATAAGTTCTTGAGATATTTTACTTTCAATATATTCCTTAGTAAGATTAGTTGTATTAACGTTGCGAAGCATATCTTTAACTTAAAAAAAATGGGTAGAATCAGTATTACTACCGACACTACCCATAATCATTAATATTAAACCATTAGAAGAAGAAACTACTTAAAATGGCATATCAGCGGAAGCATCAGCAGCAGCTGCATTAAAACCTCCCATGCCCATATCCATAGGAGCAGCACCAGGCATTACACCACCCATACCGGGAGCGCCAAGACCAGGAGCACCAATAGAAGGAGCTTTCTTAGTTTCTTTAGGAGTAATAGATTCCTTAACAAGGTCTACATAAAGAATAGGAGCTTTACCTTGCTTAGCAATCTCAACTACACCATTACCAATGAATGAATCAAAGCCAAGTTCACCATTCTGTGCAACATTCTTCCATTCACCCTTTACTTTCTTATGACGAAGAAGTTTAAGCCAAACAGAAATAGGCTTACCATCTGCACCCTTAAATGCAGGTTTAGCAACAGCTCCTTCTTCAAGACCAAAACTACCATTCATCATAGCAGCAAAGTTTTCAAAGATAAAACGATAGCCAGCAATTACTTCTTCAGGTTCAACTGTAATATAATTACCCTCATCGTCAGAATCTACGAAAGGAAGACTCAGAGCATCTTCTTCAGCTTCAGTCATCTCACGACCTTTCAGCACGAATACTTCTAGCATATGCTTCATCCACTGAAGAACATTGTTAACTTTCCATTCCTCAGTACCACCAACAATAGTATTTACATTACTCTCAACAGGATTGATATTATAATATACATGACGCATTTCGTTAGCGGAAGAGTGATTACTTGCAAAATGCAAAGTAACATGAGGAACTTCCATACCAGTAAACTGCTTGCCTTCTGCATTAATAGAAGTGTCAACAGTTACACTTTCAAGATGACCCATGAAAAGGCCATTAGCAGGAGAAGCATCTTTTTCGTGAAATTTAAGTTGAGCTACTGCGCGAGTCTTATTGCTGACACCACGACGATTCTTTTTTACAGCAGTCTGTGCACTACCTGCTGTAGGATTCAAAGTTTCATTTGCCATAACTTAATTAAGTTTTGTTGTTATAAAATGATTAAAAAAGTAGTGACGAGCAGCTGTTTTATGACTACCCGTCACTACGACGTTTACTTCCTGTTATGTTTAATGGACAAACTAATTATTCAGCATCTTTCTTAGCACCACGAGCGATAGGGTCTACGTCCTCAACAAAGTCGATAGGAAGAATATTAACAAGAACATTCTCACGACCATTGTTAAACTCAACTTTCTGAGTCTCATCAAGAACTACATTGAAGATACGATTCTTCTTAGTAGCTTCGTCACCAAGGTCAGCCTTAAGAGCACCCCAGATTGCAGAATCAGTAAAGTTAAGCTGACAACCTACGCCAGTAGTAGAAGCAGTAGTAGCAGTCTTAGAACCACTGCAAGAATGATACTTAGGAGATTCTACCATATCAACGGTAAGTTTCTCTGCAAGTTCCTCATCAGACAGTTCACCGAACTGAGCAACAAGTGCATCACGATTAGCTTCTACAATCTCAGCAGCGTGTTCAGCAAGATACTTAGCTTTATCTTCCTTAGTATAACGCTCTGTAGCCATCAGAGGTTCACCTTTAGAAGTATACATAGGAACACCTTTGGCAATAAACCACTGAGTGAAAGCCTTAATAACAGCATCTTCACCCTCACGAGTATTAAGGTCAATACCATTTTCTTCTGCGTAGGCTACTACTTCTGGTACTCGGTTCTGTACTGCCATCTCTACACCTGCGATGTTGTTGAGGAACATAATGTTCTCACCTACGGCAATATTAAGAGCCTTACTTACAGGAGAAGTGATAGAGAACTTACCACTAGTAGAGTTAGCAATGAGCTGAGGAGTAGCATTAACAGTTGAAGATTTCTGACCAGCCTGAACGGCAGTTACACCAAATGAAAGTTTAGTTCCAAGTTTCATAACTTTAAGAATTAAAATGTTAATAAATTAAATTGTTTGTTTATATAGTGAGCGAACACTATGTTTGTTATTTGTTTTGTGACCTTAATCGACAACTTCATAAGAAGTGTCTTCAATAACATCGGAATCATCAAGGTCAAGACCATTCACGATTTTTAACTCGGTAGTTTCACTACAACCCATTAGAAGGTCAGCAGCAATATCACGAGCACCAAGAGTAAAGGCACGATGTCCAACTAGAATACGAGGATATTTTTTATATGTGTCTTTATCAAAGAGTCCAGCAGAAAGAGCTTCTGATTGAGAATAATGACTAATAGCAGTACTCTCTATAATTTTACCATTAATATTTCTATAACGAGTAAACTTATATTCAGTAATAAAATCTACTGGTTGAGCAGGAATACGAATAATAGGAAATTGTCCACCTTGAGCAAGTTTAAGTGCATGAGCTTTATTAATTGCTTTAACACACTTTTCACTAATTTGAAACTCATTATAGACATTACCTTTTAAATCAGTATACCACTGAACAGGATAAACACCTACAGTGTCATCTTTTGTAGCTTCTTCAGCTTCTTTAGCAGTACGACATTTAACACAATATTGAGGAAGTTGTGTTTCAATATAAATCGTATTACCGTCAGTATACTGATACTGAGGAGTATAATCTTTAGTGCATTCCCAAACTACTCCTGCCCTCGATAATAACGACTTTATAATGTGAACATCAATACCTGTCTTACCATTAATTACGTGAATATGTTCAATACACGTTGTAAAAGGTAGTTGCAAATCTTGAGCACGAGCAAGAATGGATAAACCATCAGCAATACTCTTAATACCACCTTTATCACTTTGCATAAACTTCTTTAAAAATATCTCTGCACTAGCAAGTTGACTTTCATCAAGAAGATTTATGGTAGCAAGACCAGTATTTGGTTCAGTATGTCTTGTAGTCAATGCACGACTACTACTTCCATTACTAGTTTCATTTTGCTTGTCCATTATATCAAGGTTCTCTGTTTGTTTAACGATACAAATATACTACTTTTTCTTTAATCAACAACAATAAAGTCAGAATAATTTTCATCGTAAGAAGAATTTTTAACACTATGATTGGTTGCGAGTGTTTTATTCTCTAACAATCTTTGTTCGGGAGTTGTTCTACAATATAATGAATATAACATTATCTTCCCTAACCTAAAATTTATATTAGATAATCGGTACATATAAGAGGTTATATCTTCACACATTGGAGAAGTTATAATAATAATATCTATATCAATATCCAAATCTTTATCTGGAGCATTATTAGTAGATAGAACATTGATTTTACCAGCATTAAATAAAGTTTCAGCAAGAGTTTTTTGAGATTTTACTCCCATAGTTTTTCGCTCACCTTTTTTTGCACCACTTTTATAAAATACAGGATTACCATTAGAGTCAATCGCAGGAACACTATCAACTTTATCGTGATAATTCATACAAATATCAGTTTCAGAAAGAGTATTTAGATAATCTGTAACTGCACTTGCAAAATCAGCACGTTTGTTAATTATAAGAATCTTCTTATCACGATTGTTGTTAACAATATCAAGAATTACATCAAGTTTACCTTTATAATCAGATAGAAGTTGACCTCTATTCCTAATTACTTCATATGTTTTTGAAGCACGTTCTTTCAAAGCAATAGGATTATAAAGTTCATCTATCTTAAGGTTAAACTCAACATTCATATCAAGTTGTTCACTCCAACCATTTTCTTGTGCAATCTGATTACAAATTTGCATAGAAGAAATATTCAATTGAAGATTACCAGTATTAGCTTGTTGCATAATATCAAAACTACCAAATATAGAAATACTAGTAGTTATATACTCATTATAATAGTTAAGAAGTTTGAAATCTTCACTATCAGCAGGTATATCAATGCCAATCTGTTCTTCTTCTACGGGCGTGCTCAATCGTACTTGTTCAACTACATTAGCCTTGAAATCTTCAAGAATAGGAGCAAGTTTATATATCTCAGTCATATCTTCTGCATTAGACAAAAGACGATTGAGAACAATAAGGCGAAATTTACAATTACCCACAAATCGAGCCACTTCTGCACAAACAGTTTCAGGTCGATACAGAATACAAAGAAGAGGAGAAAAGTTAAGACTAATTTTCTTAATAAAATCATAAGTCAAAACTTTAATATTCCCATCATTTAGAAGTTTCTTAAATTCTTCATTGTTTTCTTCAGCATCTTGTTGTTGAGTTATGAATTCAGTTATATCACTTCGTTCACTAAATGTAGTAGTAATAATTACAGTTTTACAAGTAGGAGATCTAGCATATATTCTTTGAAGAACTCCTAAAACCATAATTTTATCATTTAGAGGAGAAGGAATCAGAGCAGTTCCAAGACCTTTACCAATTCTCCAATGTTCTATGGCATTTACAAAAAGTTCTCCAACCTCCATAAATTAGTTATCTTCAAAATCATCATTGTCAAATAAAGAGTTATATTGATGAGAGTTTCTTTTAATACTAGCTTTACCACTTAAAATGCGTTTATCTCTATCACCTTTCTGAGTAGGAGAAATGCCTAACATAATAGGATCAATAATTTTATAACATTCATTATAATAATAGCCATAATTAATATTTCTCTCTTCAATAGATTTGTCATCAAGAGAATTAAGAATTTGAACAGAATTACTACCAGCAAGTTTACTTCTCTTACCAGTAGTAGATTGTTCTTTTTGTATAATTACACCTTTTGTAGATACATAAAATCGTACATGACGTTGACTTTTGACATGAACAATTTGTCCATTTTCAACTTTATCGTATACAACTTCAAATTGTTTACCTACATTTTGAGTTTTACAAAAATCAAGAATATCCTTATGTTTACGTAGAGTTTCCATTACAGGAGTACCATTAGCAAAGAACTCATAAACAGCAATAGCAACAACAGGCATATCATAACCTTTCTTCAATTCTTTAAGATATTGTTTAGGGTCAAGAGCACCTTTATATTCTACTTTACCATTTGTTTGAATTGCAATGTAATTATTTACATCTCTACATATATAATAAGAATAATCTTCATAATCAGCACCCATTTTGTTAGTTTCATTCCAACGATCAGTAATTTCTTTATAAACATCTTCTTTATCACGAGGAAGTTTAATTACTATACCATCAGTATTAGCACTAATAACATGAATACCATTAAGTTCAAGTTCTTCAACAAGAGTCATTGTCATCAACTGTCCGTTTATTGTTACTTGCATCTGTGCTAGCCGATCATACAAGAAGAAAAGTTCCGAACCTAACTTCCCGTATATTGAGTTGATAACAATCTTCAACGCTTCTGCTCCTATCTTATTAGGAACACCTTCCATAACAAGACCTTCAGAATCTGGTGTATGTTTACATCTAACTCGCGTATCTTTAAGAAAACTAACCATTTTAACAAAAGCAGTTTTATTAAGATGTTGAGGATAGATATTATAGCTAATCATAATACTAGGATAATAACTAGTATAATCATGATGTCTATAAAGGAACTTATCATCAGATTTGTATATTGCAGGTCTATCTTGACTGTGAATACCACCTGTTGCTATGGTATATTTAGTACCATAAAAATCTATTTCACGTTCAAATTCGTCTTTAGTAGTACGATAAATACTAACTTTTTTAATTTCTTCAAGAAAATCTTGAAGTTGTTTAGTCTTAAATTTAATATGAGGAAAAATAATTTTATTAAAACTCAAACGAGTTCTATTAGTACGACCTTTTATAAATTGGTCTTTTCTAAGACCACTCATATCAGAATAAAACTTAACAGTTAGTTTATCTGCTATATTAGCACGAGCACTACAAAGAGTATTTACTCCGAAAGCATGAGAAATACTATATCGAAGTTTAACTTCATCAGGCATTTGTCGAACTATTTCACATACAAGAAACACATCATTAGTATTATAATGTAGCATAGGTTCAACATATTTAGGAAGAACGTATCTATCAAAATCATTAGTGATAAGTCTATTAAGTTCATCTAAAGACAAACCTCTATAATTATCTTGTTTACTCCAATACAACTGATATTCTTCTTCATCTATAGGAGGAAGAGTAAAATCAAGAAGTTCATGCCATTTGAGATTAATAGAAGTTTGTTTAAGAGATTTACCATATTTAACTCGTTCACCTGTTTCTTTATCTACATTCACTCCAGCAGAATGAAGTCCGTAAACTCTTTGAACATCAACAGTAGTATAAGGAAGTCTATAATTTCTTATGAGTTCTAATTGTTTATCATTATAAAAAGCATCTTTATCACTTTGAAATTTAATGTATTTATCATTAATCTCTTTAAGAAATTTTAGAAACTCTTTAGTATTATCAAAACGATTAAAATACATAAGAAAAGCACGAATCATTGTATCATCGTAGCCTTGATTATTAAAACCAAACAAATCAGTTCTAACTGGTTCTTGACTTACATTTCCGTCTGGTGTAGTATATGTTTCATAATATGCTGCCATACTATTAATACGAGCAACAATTTCTAACAATTGACTATCATTAGTATCAGAAATATAATATCTTTCAGTTTTAACATCTTCAAGTCTTTCCTTAATCTCAGCAACAGTAAGACACTCAGTAAGTGCCTTAGGTTTTCCTTTGGCATCTACACAGTCTTCAAAATGTTTTAGATAATCTTTTAAGTCAACAAAAGTTATACTAAAAAGATTAACAAAACATTCAACGTCCATACCAAAAGACTTAATCATTGTATAAATTGAGTTCTATATCCACAATATCCATTATATGCTGAATTAAACCATTTAATAAGGTTAACTTTGAAAGTTTCAAATAAATCAGCATTAGTGTATTTTGTAAGTGGAGAATAATTTATAACATATTTTCTTTTATTAGGTGAAATGAAAACATAATCATCATTCTCACTAATATCACAATGTAAAAACTTTCTACCAGCCTCACCAAGAAGCATAATATCAGTAAATTGAAATCTTCTGACATCATTAGCAAAATAAGTTATACATTTGTTATAAATATCATCAGTAAGTTGACAACCAAGTTTATCGCAACATCTAATAAGAGGAACAATATAAAGAGAATTGAGAATATCTAGCTCGCCCGTAGCAAGGTTGAGAATATCCTCAATTATCTTTACTTGTTCACTAAATCCTATACTTCTATTCTTATAAGCAACATAATCTACATTAGGTATAACAATACATCTTCCAAAAGATGGATTACCTACACCTTGTAGATTATGTTGTTTAATATTGAAAAGACGCATAGCGCACTCTTCGCAAATACTCATTTAATACTTTTCACGCATTTGATGAAGAACACTATTAGGTTTACTACCTATATGTTTACTAAAACCAAAATGTTTAGAAGAAAATGCTTTTGCTTGTTTAACAAGTCTTTCATGACTACGTTCACCGGGAGTTTTAGTATATTCTACAAGAGATTTAACACCTTTAGGTTTATTACTCATTTTTATTTAATTTTAAAGTTTAATTTCTTCTACTTTTACATATTTAAGAGTACCTTTATAACCTCTACTACGAAGTTCTTCAATAAGTTCTCTTGACGTAAATTGTGCAAATCGTTCACTTACACCATTTTCTTTTCTAAGACATTCACGACAGTAATTACGATAACCACTACCACGTTTATTAAAGTTAGAAAGAGGTAATTCTCGACCACAACATTTACATATTTTTTTTTCTTTTACAATTTCTATTATTGCAAGAGGTTTATCTTCCATATTTAAGATATAATTTGTTTTTACAACGACTACAAGCTACATATAATCTTCTATTAACTTCTTCAGCATCTGTATAAGGATTACCAAATTTATCATAGACAATATCATTTACATCTACTAAACTAGTATCAAAAGTAGAACCTTGTGATTTATGACTCGTAAGCGAAAAACCATAATCTAAATCTCTACCAAACATAATCTTACCAGTAGTAGGATCAATAATATTTGTTAGAAGAAGACAAGATTCCTTAAAAGAATAATAATCTTTCCATTTTTGAGAACGAGTTTTAATAGAAGCAGTTTTTGCTTGTTGAATCATTTCTTTGGAAATCTTAACATATTGCATTACAGTAAATCTATCTTTATGGTCTATAATGAATAATGGAGTAGTATTTGTACCACCATGAATGGCAGTAAATCTAACCATAAATCCTTTCAAACCATATCGAGGATGAACATAATTAACAACATCTTTAAGAATATATTCCTCAGAATTTTTAATAATACAATCGTTAAACTGATTTACAATAGTAATATAACTAATAATCAAGTCATTCTTCGTAATAACAGATTTATCTGCATCTTTAATAATTGCATTTCTAATAAACTTATTCCAGCCAGAAACAGTATTATTAGTATATGCAATTACTTTAGCATAATCTATATTACGAGTTAATTCTTCATCACTAAAATTAATTTGAACTAAATGCTCAAATTCTTGAGGAGTACAAACTTGATAACCTTTAGTATTATCATCATTAAATTTATTACGAACTTTACATATATGTTCAAGAAATGTGAAACTTTTATGTTCTACATCATACCGTAACAAATCTAAAAGATAACTTACAGGATTATCATCGCCTTGTCTAACAACTTGAGTAAGTTTGCTAGTTTTAATACCTTTAAAAGCAGAACTATATTTTTCATTTACAGGTGCAAGTTGAGAATTATCTCCAATATAAATAATCTTACATTTATTAGATTTACAAGTTTTCTCAAGAAACATAGTAAGTCCACGATTAATCATACTAGATTCATCAACTATATACAACCTATAATCTCCAATTTTAATTCTACCTTTAGGGTCAAAAGGTGGATTATCAATGTCAAATTTCTCAACATCAAAATTAAGTCTTAAACCTAAATCAGATTGAAGAGTATTAACTTTAACATTAGGAATTTGAATACTTTCATTTAATACTCGACACGCTTTATGCGTAGGAGCAGCAAGACCTATTGTAGAATAACTTAAACCACAATTTTTAATAAGTGCTTTAACTAAATAAGTCTTACCAGTGCCAGCAGCACCTACAAGTGCTCTTTTATAATCATTAATATTATATGGTGAATTAATAAATTCTATAAGAGCGTTATAAGCCTTACGCTGGTCATCAGTAAATCCGCTAATACTAATAGCATCTTTACCGTTTGCTTGACTTATAGAAGTTATATTCATTTAGTAAAAAGAGGTTTTGTATCATCTATTTTAATATCAGATATATGAAATTCAGCTAAATAATGAAATGAAACTAAATCTTCATATTCAAAATACATTTTATTATTTTCATTAACTATATGCCCAGCAATTAAAATGTTATTTTTGACAACATCATATTGATCTTTAGTTCCTGGATATAAGTTAACTTCTTTTATATTTCTTATTATACAGACATAATGATTGTATTCATCTTTATTTTTTAAGAATACATAAGATTTATCTTTTAATTCTAAACTATTTTTTGTAAAAGGAAGAATAAGTTGTTCATTACTTAATTTATCTCCTTCTTTTATACAAATATAATTTTTAGAGATATTAACTACAGCTTTAAATTCTCCATTTATTTCTTTAACAACAACAAAACATTTACGAGAAATATTATTGCCTTTTGTTTTAGATTTAACTTTATGTTTAGAAATTACATTAATAGTAAAAACAGGAGGATTAAAAACTTTCATATTATCTTCTCTTCTTTTTATTAGTTAGAGTATTATCTTTAGCAGTCTTTTTAGCATCACCTTTGCGTAATTTGGTGGAATCTCCGTCCTCCGTAGAGAAAGAACGTGATACTTTAACATCATTATTGTAGATGAAAGTCCAACCACAATAATGAGTAAGATAATCAATACGTGCCCAACTTCTAATTCCAATTATTGTAGATTTAGAAGTTTGAATAGTCTTATTAGAATAATCAATTTTTGCGATTCTACTAATAAGACGAAGATCTTTGTTTTCATCATGTTTTGCCATTTTACAACAAATTTAAGAGTTATTATTAATATTATTTATTTGTGTTTTACACCTAAAACTTATCAAACACCTCTGTGTATTGAATATACTGTAATCGAGAGATAACATAATAAATAGGCTCTGTTATCCTACCACCTCCTTGCCTAAGCGGATTTCACTTCTATACAGTATTTTATAAGAAACTGGTGTCCTCAACATCTTGGAATGTTATTAAGTTTTTTAATAAGTTTATTATAATTAATAGTAAAGAATATTGTAAATATTTTGAAACGATTTCAGCACCTTTCTACGGGGGTGCGCATAAATCATCAAGTTAATATATTAAATCTAATAGAAACAAAATATGACTATTCTACGGCTTTATTTCAATACAATTTTCATATTAATTTATTATATTAAAATTTTAATATCTAAACTAATATTAAAAATAAAAATACTACTACTTTCACAAGCAATAGTATTTATTTATAAACAAAAACCGATTATAACACACTTATGTCTATTACGAAGTTTAATATTTAAAATTTAATATTTTCCGACAAAATCTATAAGACAAACTTTATTTGTGTTTTTATATTTATTTATATTTCTTTTATTATTAATGATAGCATATAATCTCGGAAATATCCTTAATAAACCTTTTCCTTTCATTGAAGATACTAATTGTTCTCCATCAAAATCTTTAAGATTCACAATCTTATTCCAATTCTTTTTACTATTACCTTGAATAAATGTAATATTTTTATATAGTCTAATCCAAGTATTTACATTATTTTTAAATAACTTTATGCCATTATTTTTTTCTGATTCAAGAATTATTCTTACAACACAATTATCAAATATAACATTAATATAGTTTAAATAATGATTAACTCTATCCGACTTATACTTTACAAGGCCATGCGCAAATTCAGGTTTTCCATATTTATCATAAGCTATTCTAAAATCAAAAACTCTAATACCTTCACGATATTGTTGATATAAAGTTAAATCTTGACATTTAGCAATCCAATTAAATAATTTCATATATCTTCTTTTAACAGGAAGATAAGTCATTGTATTATGAGAACCTATTTGCATATATTTAATAATTATTATATAAACTTATTTAAAATACATTATTGTATAATAAAATAATCCTTAAGAAGTTGAATATTTTCTGGATATGCAAGAAATTCTTTAGCTTTTAATTCTGATTTAAATGCAATATTATTTGAAGGTATTGCATATTCTTCAATATAAAAATCATAATCAAAATTGATTCCTATAGTTCTAATTTTGTCACTTTTATACATTTTTTCATACATTGTAGGATAACCACCATACCCAATTTCTATAAGTTGATGAATTTTAAAAAGAGCTAATGCAGATTTTTCAATAATTCTTTTATTATTATTATTTGAACTTAGATAAGTATCATTTAATGTATGAATACAATGTGAATTAGCTTTATTAGTTTCTTTAAGTTCACTCCAAGTTTTAGGAATTTTTGGAGCTTCAGAATTTTTCATAAATTTAAATTTTAATTAATATTAGTAGCGATAGTGGGATTCGAACCCACGGCCCCTTTCGGAGTCACTGGTTTTCAAGACCAGCTCCTTAAACCACTCGGACACCTCTCCTCATGCTTCTGCGACAAGTCCATGCCTGTTATCGCCTATTGTTATTAAAATAAAAATAGTTATAACTATTTTCACAAACTGTTATAACTATAGCTTCATTATTAAAAACATTAAATTAGAAATTGTAACATATTTAAACCAATACTAACCAATAATATTGCGATTAAGATTTTAATTATTTTATTATATTTACTAAATTTAATTTTATAATTAGTAATAATTATAATTTTTTCATCACAATTATATTCGTAATCGTTTAAAAGTTTATCATATTTAATTTTTTCTTCATCTAATTTATTATAATAAGATGAAATGGTAGCATTAGCATCTTTTAATTCTGTTCTTAAAGATTTTTCAATACTATCTTTTCTAAGAATTATGTTTACTAATTCAGATTTAGTTTTTCTCATTAGAGAATTATTTTCTTTATTCTCTATTTGTTTATTTTCATTATTCATTTCAGTAATTTATTTAAGTTATTCATATTGGATTTCATCACCAAATTCATCATTTGTAGATTCTTCATATTTTTCACCATATAAATCTATATCGTCAAAATCTTGGTGAAGACAATCACTGTCAATATTAATAGCATAATCTTCAAATTCGTTCATATATTTATATTTATTTAATTATCTGCAAATATAATATAATTATTGGTATTAACAATAATCTAAACTAAAATTTAACATTTTAATTTATTTATTTATAATTAGTATAAATATTCATATCTTAATCAAATTTGATTACTTTTACACAATCTGCTACATCAAGTACATCTTCATATTTAGAAAGAATTACTTCAAATCCTTCTTCATTAGGTTTGATATATAATGTTTCAGAATTATCACGATACTTGACTTTTAAATCTCCATTCTTAACATGAATATTACAATGTCCTCCACATAGTAGAAGCCATTTATTTACAAGAGTTTCAAACTTATCATCAGTTAGTTCTTCAAACTGATATTTAGTAATATGAAGTTTTGCAATAATTCTATGTTTACGAACACTTACAAGACAATATTCTTTCATCCTTTGAAATAATATTATGAGTTATGTAATTTATTTTTGAGAGATAGAGATGATTATTGATATATTCTTTATACCAATAATCATCTCATTGTTGATGTTGAGGATAATATTAATCATCATCTTCTACAACGCTAGCGAAATATCCTACCAACTTACCATACTTGTAGACTTCTTCATACTCGTTGTACTCGGGGTGACGTACCTTGAACGCTTCAAGTTCAGAAGCACAGATGAAAAGGGTTTCTTTCATTTCTTTGATGTATTAAAGTTATTATTTAGAGTCATATTTACGACCCATTTTCTCTTGTATTTCTTTTGGAAGATAATATTTATACTGTTTGCCAGTATTTTTGCTTGTCTTCCAAATATAGAAAGCACCACTCTTACTCTTGAAGACAGGATATTTAATATTCTTAATCTCATAAGTATGAGTAGTAGTTGTGTCAGTATATTCTACTGATTGACGTGTTGGTGCTTTGAAGTTTTAAGCACTTGCTGATATTACTTCACAAAATGAAGTAACTACTAATAGAACTACTATTAGGAGTTGAATTAATCCTTTTCTTTTCATTTGTTATTGATTTTATTTATCCCACCATTCTCCGTGTTTTTCAATGTATGATTGAAATTCATCAGTTTCAACCAATACATCTAGATAGTAGTCAGGATTAGTAATCCAAATACTATCACAATAATGCTCGTAATTAATATCACGAGTTGTGTCAAGACTATGATTGTAATCTTTTATTGTCTTAACCATTGCAGAACATCCTAGTTGATGTCCTATTCCAAGACCTATTAGTAATCCTGCTAATGTTAAAGAAAGATATACAAATATTTGTGATATTTTTGTTTTCATTTTTATTCTTCTTTTGGTGTTATCTGTTCTATCATTTATATGATTGATTCACACATTGATTTTAATTCTTCATTTGTTTTACAATGAAGTGCTTCTCTAGCTATTGAAACTTATGCTTCATACATAGCTAGAGATATTCCTTTAGGTGCTGGTATTGATGCCATTTTATTTGTTGTTTTCTTTGTTATACTTATATGCTTCATAGAATACTATTGCACATTCTATAAGAACTAATGCAAATACTATTGCAAGCATTATCCAAAATATTTTGAACATAGCAGTATAATATTTGTGTTTGGCGTTAATGTTGATAGTAGATATAATATTACTTTATATGCTATTTGAAAGAGAGGTGAAATAGCTAGCAGTAGATATTATATGAGGTGATGAGAAAAAAAAGTTAAGAAAGGTGGAAATGAGAGAGGTGGGAGTAGTGCCAGTAATACTCTTGCATATACTCCCAATCCTCTTAAACTTTCTCTACAAAAACAATATGCTCAAACTCATCACACCATGAACATATCATATTTGTCATCTTTCTCATAGTCATATTAATGACCATAATACTCTTTTTGATAGTTTTGAGCATCATTTTGACACTCTTGTAAGCGACTATCTCGCTCTTTGAGATGATTTCTGTCTTTTTCATATCCTTTATGAAACTTTTAGAGGTTATTTACTTGCTATCTCTGTACTCAATAGCTGATTCTCGAGATGTAAACACTAGTCCATCTACGATGTAATACATATCCTTTATGTATTTAAGTTAATAATGAAGTTAATTAGTTTGATGATGTTCAGTTTAAAGCTCTTATACCACGTCAAGGTAATCATCTTATAAGAGATTTTAGTAGTATTATAAATAATACTACAAGGAATTTCAACCATAAATAATAATAATAAAACATAATGTAGAAAATATTCGCGACTATTCTCTACATTATGACTGACAATATGCGCATTATTGTCAATTAGCAAATAATTATTGTAATACTTGCCTAAGGTACTACTCAACACAACTCATAAAGTCAATTATTTGCATAGTTGTGTTACTACAAATAATCTAGATTATTATAATGTAGCTAATATTATAATAATCGATTAAAATAATATTAATTGTGACAATTAATAAACATTCCAAATGAAAACTTATGAGAATGCTTATACGAACTATTAGTCACATTATAGTCGCAAAACTTGGTAAGTAGTGATGAGCAAAACTTGGTAAGTAGTGATGAGTAACCCCCGACGCTGTGTCGATTTTTAAGTTGAAAAACAATAGTAATATTAATGCTATTGCTAACATTAATATTACTATTGTAGTTTGTGTTACTTCATCTGTGCAAACAAGTCTGCAACTGTCGGGACAGTAGAAGCGTCTTTGATAGTCAACGTCTGAGGATTGAATATCATTTGGATTAATGCCTGCTGACTAAACTGGTTGATATTTGGCACAATATTTGTAATTGTGCTTTTCCAAGTGTTTTTGCCATAGGTGTCTCCCTCAATGCCCGTTTCTCGCAAGTCGGTTGCGTCTTTGTGCGTCCTTGTTATTGTCACTTTGCTATTAGTGAAACAAAGTGCCACAATTTGAGGATTCAGGATACCATCACGACTGACACCTGCCATACTAAAGGCGGTGTTAAAGATTTCGTGCTTGTTGCCAATCTGTTTGGCTAAGGTGGTAAGGTCTAAGCTAAACGAATTTGTTTCAACCTCTTCGCCTTTTTGGTTGTACCCGTCAAATGGTTCGCCGTCTACTTCAAAGTAGTAGCGGTTTTTCTCTCCGCGAGTAACGCGAATAATGTTGCGGTCTTTGAGTTCTACAACATTTTTAGCGGTTGCGTTGTCAGTTGTGTTTTTGTTCGCGTTGTCAGTTGTTTTGGTGGTGTTTTTTGGTGTTGACATAATGTAACAATTTAATGGATTAATGAATGTTTGTTTGTGCGACATATCAATTTTCATTTTTTCATTGATAATACGCAAAACTTGGTAAGTAGTGTTGAGATATTGAAGATTTTGGCTTTTGCCAAAATCTGAAACTTGGTTTGTAGTGATGAGAAGTAGGTGGGGGTGTTTGACTTGCAATTATTTATCCCGGGGGTACTACTACATACCCTCCCTCTCACATTATTAAACCTCTAATTTCACATTTATCCTCAATTGCTAATTTAGTTATTCAAACTCAATCTAGCTAATCTGTTCTCCTTTTTCCCAATCCTAATTTTCTAGCTATTCTAGCTTTCAATATTTCAACTAGTTTTCTAATTTTGTAGAGCATTAAACTTTACTCAAAATATTAAATCTATTCTCTTTATTACTCTCTTTGTTAATATTTCTAATACTATTAATGCTCGTGATAAGTTCTTTCAGATATTATTAAAAGAACATTTCTACGAGCACTAATAAAATAAATACTCCCAGTTTCACAACTAGAAGTATTACAAACATTCATGTTAACCTTAAATCCAATGCCATGAAAAACACATTAAGTAACTAACCAATAAACAAATCAAAAATAACAAAAAACAAGAATGTAAATATTAATTAAACCAACATTATCAGTAATATTATCTTCAATACTAGCTTTAATATTTCTAAAATATAATTCGTGGAACAAAATATATATTATAATTAACGTAGTTAATTATAATATAAAATAATATTATATAATATAATATATTTAATATATAATATACTAGTATTACAATTACTCTTTTCTAAGTAATGGTAAAGATAATACTTTTATCTTAATTGACAAAATTTTTGAGCAATTATTTTTTAATCTTCCTGCTTGTCAACTTTAGGATATTGAATCTTCTACTCGTGATGATGTTAAAGATAGTGCTGCTTTTAATGACAGTAATGATGTTGAGAATTTAGTTAATAAATATTAAACATTAGCAAATTTTAAGAAATCCTCTTGACTATCTAGAATATTAGCATTAACTTTGCTTTCAGAATATGGAGCAAGAGTATTCTTCTCTATATCCTGTATAACTGATAGTCATAAACTTTTAATTAAACATTCTATTATGGTAAAGTTTGAAATAAATGGTGAGAAATATAGTAAAATCATTACGCTCCCTACTAGTGTTTCAGAGATTACTCCTGAATATCTTGAAAATATTACAACTGAAATTGTAGTAGCAGATAATTATTCTCTTATTGCTCTTTGTCATAAAGCTAAACTTTCTGATTTTATTCTTGCTGGTCGCAGTAAGAAACAGCAACTTAGTACACAAGTCGTTCCTTTATTTGTTAAACGTGGTATGACTAATTGGGAGTTTAGTGCTAATATTGAAGTTGCAGATAAACTTCTTATTACTCCTACTGCTATGTCTATTGGACTTCATGTAAATGTTCCTATGAATACTCTTAACATAGAACGTATTGTTGCTATTATAGAAGAAGATAAAACTATTTATCAGAAAGCTCTTGGTATTAAAGATGCTGTTTATTTTCTAGAATTTAAGATTATTCCTAATAGTGATATTCAAGGAGTATATAAACCTAAACTTTATAAAGAATTTGAAAATCCTTTTGCTATAACTAGCAACGCAGAGGGGGGATATTAATTCAACACTTTCCTACGGGGGAGCTACTAAAGCTAGTTCTCTCGTAGGCATTTATTTTAATAATGATATGGCAGATACTTTTAAATTTCCTAATGGTGGTTATGATGTCACTGTTCTGAAAAGACAAGATATACTAGATTGTATTGACGCTAATATAATAGATAAAGAAGTTGCTCTTGCTATTGTAGACCAGTGTGAATTAGATGCTGCCGAATTTATTAAAGAAGGTCGTTGGACAGGTCTTCCTTTTATTGGTAATGTTAGAGTTCCAAAAGCTAAACTTATGGAAGAAGACCCAGTTCAACAAGCTCTAATTGATGAAGCTAAAGCTACTCTTGATTCTAAACAATATATAATGTTCCGTCGTCAACTTAGTTCAGATAATCACAAAAAAGCTGCTAAGGAACGTTATTTTAATTATATTGTTAGTCAAGCAGTAACTAAAAATAGAAAACTTTATCTTAAACTTTGTGATACTAAAGGTGAACATTATGCTAAGATATTTCTATTTGCTTCTAAACATGTAGTTGCTATTAATAATGAATATGTAAATCTTGAAGACGATGAACAATAAACTTCTTATAGATAGTTTACTTGTTTTAGATGATAGTGGTATGCCGCAACCTCCAACTCTTCGTCAAATGATTGACAGAGAAGTTAGAGAGCTTTATCGTAGGGATAAAACTTCTGATAAAAAGAATTATATTGCAGAATGTATTGTAATATATTATCTTGGTGACCCTAAATCTCCTGCTAGACAAGCTGGTCTTAGTGACCCAGAAGCTCTTAGAATGGCTATTGAACAAGCAGGTCTTGATAAAGGTTATATACCTGATGCTCTTGTTCTTCGTCTTATTAAGCGTTATTATGACGAGAACATTACGGAAGCAGGTAAAGTTGTAGAGAATATACAACAAGGTGTGCATAACATTAATCTTGCAGTTAGTGCAATGAACAATCTTCTTAATGAGAAATTAAATAGTAATTTGACTCTTGAAGATATTCCTAATGTTCTTGCTCTTGTTGATAATGTAAATAAGAAAGCTGGTGAACTTCCAAGTATTTTAAAAAAACTTGAAGAAGCTAAACAGAATCTTATGTATGAAAAAGAAACTGAAATTTCTCGTGGTGGTGGGAATGTACTCAGTAGTATGGATGCCGAAGATTATTAAGCTATGAGAGATACTAGATATGATGAAATATTTCTTTACTTCAAAGAAGAAGGACATAAATATAATGATAGTTTAGGTAATAGTTATACTTCTGTTACTACTCTTATTCATGATAATTATGTTCCTAAATTTAATAAGAAGTATTGGTTACATAAAAAAGCTAGAGAACTTGGTGTTAGTGAAAAGACTCTAGAAAAGCAATGGCAAGCTATTACTGATGAGGCTTGTGCAAGAGGTACTGCAACTCACAACGGAATTGAAGATGCTATCAAAGAAGTTAGTATGTTCAAACAGGCTATTCAATATCTTAATAATATATCTGATGGTCGAGTTGTAACAGTTGCTGATATACCTTTCTTTAAGGCTAAGCCTCTTGATGTTGAGAAGTTCAAAGAAGCTACTAACAATAAATATCCTGAAATATATAGAGTATTTGAGTTCTATACTAATAAAGGATATACTATTTATTCTGAGATTGGTGCTTTTCTTATTGATTATCGTTTGTCTGGTACTATTGATATTCTTTGTATTCGTGATACAGACTTTGTTATTCTTGATTGGAAAACTAATCGTAACGGTCTTCAATTTGAAAGTGGTTATTTTAGAAAAGATAAGAGTGTTAAGCCTACTCAACTTACAAATGAATATATAAGGAAATCTGAATATATGCTTCCTCCTCTTAATTACTTACCTAATTGTAATGGTTATCATTATACTATGCAATTATCTATGTATGCTAGAATGGTTGAACTTATTCTTGGTATTCCTTGTGTCGGATTAGGTTTATGTCATATTGCTAGTCCTTTTGTAAAGAATTGTTATGGTATGCCTTATAGAGATGAAAATAATCAATATCCTATAGATTCTAATGGTGAAGAAACAGTTCAATGGTATAGAATTGGTTATCATAGAAAAGAGGCAGATGCTGTACTTGCAGATAGACTTATTCAATTAAAAAGTGATAATAAAAATAATAGTAATCAACAAAAAAGTTTATTTGATTAATGAAAACTCAACTTTATTCTAAATGTCTTACTTATGATTTTAAGACTCTTTTTGAAAAGAAAGGTTATGCTTTTTTTACTAATGGAAATTATAATGTAAACATTATTGGTGTTCGTAGTAATAAAGGAAACAAAGTTACCAACAAGTATGACGATTTGCTTATAGTAGATTATAATACTAACAAAGGTCATAAACGTCAGATTTATAATATTACTACTGAGCCGGGTCTTTCTTTTATGAAAAATCCTTCTAATGCTAAAGGTACTGCTATTCTTGTTCCCGGTCAATATCGTGGTGTTTATGCAATAGATTTGCATCGCGGTAAATACAAAGCTCTTTGTCAACGTCTTGGTGCTGTTAAAGTTTATCGAGATGGTAACAAAGATGATATTTATGATTTGAACCCTAATAAAATAGATAAAGGTTGGTTTGGTATTAATATTCATCGTTCTAATGAAACTTGGACTCGCGAAACTGTAGATAATTATTCTGCTGGATGTCAAGTTTTCAATAACCCTAAAGATTTTGGTTCTTTTATGAATATTATTGAAAAGTCTAAAGATATTTATGGTAATAAGTTTACTTATACTTTAATTAATGAAGAAGACTTAGTATGACTATAAAAGAAGTTTGGAAATGTGTTGTCGATCGGTTTGCTAAACTATTTGCAGTTATATTTATTCTTGCTATTATTGGAGGTGCTATAAAGACTTGTAGTAACGGACATAAGAAAACGAGCACGCCCGTAGAGAAAGAACGAATAGATTCAATCACTAAAGAGCATGATAAGTTAATTCTTGAAGTTGAAACTTTAGATAGTATTAAAGATGTTAAAACAATTGAAGTTAAAAGTTTTAGTAATGATAGCACTCTTAGGTTGTTCTACAAACTTATTGGCAAATGATGTTGATAACCTTCCTACTGGGGAGGTCGTAGAGCAAACTGACTCTGTTATGATTGCTTATGATGATTTACGAATTGTTAATAGTAAACTTGTAGAACTAGATTATGAAAAGCAAATTAATGCTAATCTTCGTCAAGTTGTTGCTAATGATAGTATAATCATAAATAATTATAATGCTATAAATACTAGATTGAATCAAGATTGCAAAAAATACATTCGTCAGAGAAATATTGCTATAGGTGGAGGTATCTTTATTACTATACTTGGTACTATTCTATTACTTATGAAATAATATGGTAAAGATTGAGAATAATGTTGAAGAGGTTATTCGTACTTATCCTTTTCTGAACTTTCTTAATGAAGATAAAAGTCATTATAAAACAGCAACTGAAGCTGGATATGACGACCCTGATAATCTTTTCCTTATTGGAGATAGTGGAGGTTTTCTTCTAAATATTCAGCCTGGAGATAGATTTGTTAATACTCATTTATTTACTGAAATGGCTGATTTTTATAGAAAGAATAAAAAGTATACTTTTTATAAAGAAGATAGTATTCCACATCGTCAACTTAGAAAAAGAGAAGAATATCGTAGAAGACACGGGCTTACTGCTCCTTGTCTTCTACGTAATGGTAAAATTATAAATGTAAGAATAACTGGTTCTCATTATAATTTTCTCAATTATACTATGATGGAGCAGTTAAATACTGCTACTGCTAAGTCTGGTCATAAAGCTAGTGTAGGTCAGAAATATTATGATTTTAGTAAGTTTATTGATGCTCAATTTTGGACATTTCATGTAATGGAATTTGCTATTCGTAATGGTTTTCATCTTATAATAGATAAGACTCGTCGTGGTGGTTTCTCTTATATAATGGCTGCTGATAGTGCTAATACAATTAATCTGCAACCTCGTAAAGTACAGATTCATGTTGCTGCTGACAAAAAGTATCTAACATCTACTGGCGGTCTTACTGATTTTACTATTAACAATCTTCGTTTTTATGAAACCAAAACTCCTTTTGTAAAAGGTATTCTTTCTACTGATAAAGAAAACTTTCGTTTAGGTTTCAAACTTCCTAATGGAGTTGTTAGTCCAAAGAGTTGGAACTCAGCTCTATTTAGTGTGTCTGCAATGAACAATCCAGATTGTGCTATTGGTAAGGATGCAGTTAATGTTAAAGTAGAAGAGCTTTCTACTATGGAAAACTTTGATGATTTTATGAACGTTACTGAACCTGCTATGCGTACTGGCAGTTATGTTACTGGTAATCTGTTTTGTTGGGGTACTGCTACTTCTGGTAATATGCAAGTTTTTGAACAGAACTTTTATTCTCCTAAATCATTTGGTTTTATGCCTTTTGAAAATGTTTGGGATAAAGATTCTCGTAATGAAATTTGCGGTTATTTTAAGAGTTATGCTTGGGGTCTTCAAGGACAAATTGGAGATAGATTTGCAATGGATGAAGATGGAAATTCTGATTTAGAGATTGGTCTTCGTATTGCATTTAATGAGCGTACAAAGAAAAAGAGTACTGCTAAAACTTTTGCTGATTATATTAATTATCTTGGTCAATATGCTTTGATGCCAGCAGAGTCTTTTAGTAGTGCTACAGAAAATCTATTTAGTAGTGAAGAACTTCTTGCTTGGGAAGAGCGTCTTAGAACTGATAATGCTTTTAAGTTTTATACTGATGGTATGTTAGTTGAAAAAGATAATAAAGTAGAGTTCAAATCTAATGCTCGTATAGAAGCTGAAGGAGGTAAACATAATGTAGACTATTTTGATTGGATTGAAGGTGTTCCTCGTAAAGGTCATGAACATCCTCATGGTTGTATTAGAATGTGGTTTAATCCAATGAAAATTCAATATACTGATAAAAGTGGCACATTACTAAATGGAACTCCTCCTGGATTATATAGTATAAGTTATGACCCAGTAGGTATCAATAAAGAAAACAAACTTATAACAAATAAACATTCTCATAACAGTATTAAAGTTTGGATGAACCCTTGTCAATATAATGGTTTTAAGACTGCTCTTGTAGCAGCTTATTATGGTCGTCCTGAAAAACTTGAAGAAGCTGACAAGATTTGTTTACTCCTAGCTAAATATTATAATTGTATTGGTACTACAGGTGTTGAAATTAATCGTGGTGAAACTGTAAGTAATTTCACTAAATGGAAAGCACTTAAATATCTTATGAAAGACCCAGTTCAAATTTGGGATACTTCTATTAAAGGTAATGTAGTATCTACTTATGGTGTTAATATGGGAGATGGAACAAAGAAACTTGAAGGTCTTCGTCTTCTTAAAGAAATGCTTTATTCTGTTATTGGACAAGATGAACTTGGAAATGATGTTCATTTGTTTCAAACAATATATGATTATCAATCTATTCTTGAACTTAAAAAGTGGAATGCAGTAGGTAACTTTGACCGTGTTTCTGAAATGATTATTAGAGCACTCCAATGGCGTCTTTGTGATATTGAAGCTGCAAAAGAACTTGCTCATAGAAAAAAGATTGATAAGAGTGATGATGTTAATCAACATATAATGAAAAGAAATTGGTTTTAATATTATGGCTAAATATAAAGTTATTCCTATTGACTTATATAGACGAGATATTACAGTCTTTATAGGTTCTCATGATGAGTTCAAAGATTGGATTACATCATATTCTGTTTCTGCATATTGGGAACAATTAGTAGAGTCAGTTAGTAATAGTGATGATAGTGCTCTTGCATCTTACTGGTATAACAATACCAATGGAAATGGAATTATAGAACTTCCTTATCATCCTGAAAAGCCTGCTGAAATAGCAGTTGCCGTTCATGAAGCACTTCATGCTACTTTTAGAATGGCAGATTTTCTAGGTATAGAATATGTAGTCAATGGTAGTAATGAACCTTTTACATATCTTATAGAATATCTTGTTACTAATATTCTTGATTACGATAATTATACACATACTAAATAATAACTGCTATGACTCCTAATTATGCTGCAACTTTTCCTCAGCAACGTGTTAGTGCAGATACTAAACGAAAAGCTGAGTGGTATGCTAATTGCATTGACTATGTAATTGATGCAGGTCTTAGTTTTAATGACAGAAATGATACTGAAACTAAACTTGCAATTCTTCGTGGTGATATACCTAATTCATTTTATAAAAAGACTCTCAATCCTTATAATAGCAATAATGAACGTTTTAAACGTTTCCCTGCTACTATGAGAAATCTTGATATAATGTCGGATATTATTCGTAGATATGTTTCTGAATATTTCAAAGGTATTCATGAATTTGTAGTTGGAGCTAATAATCCGGATATTATTATTAAGAAAAATGCTAAACTTAAAGAAACTATTGGTCAATTAGCTCAACAAGCATTTCAACAAGCATTTGAAGCTAATTATCAACAAATGGTTCAGCAAGCACAGCAACAAGGTCAAGACCCTAAAACTGTAGACCCTCAACAAGCAATGCCTGACCCAGAGAAATTTATTGAAGAATTTAATGAGAAATATATAGATGATGAAAGTAAACAAGGCCAAGACCTTCTTGATTTTGTTCGTACTATGACTCAAGATAATATTATATATTTGTCTGCTTTCTTTGATTTTGTTTCTCTTGGAGAATGTTATTCTTATTCTGATGTAAGAGGCGATAAACTATTTAAAGAACAAGTTCCTGTACTTGAGGCTTATCCTATCCCTAATAGCAATTATTTTGTTGAAGATCACGATATGTTTGCAAGACGTATGCTTCTAACATATCAACAAATTATGGATATGTTTGATGAATTTCTTGATGAAAAAGATAAATACTTTCTTGAAAATCATTATGGTAGAGCTTGGGCTAATGGTGGTGTAGCTAGACTTTCTTGGACACAAATGTTTGAGAATTATTCTGATGTTTGTGAAAAGTTTACTAAAGAAGAACGTGAAGTGTTTAAACGTGAACCTGTTAGTATTCACGCTGAGAATAGTAATATGTTTGAAGTTTGGCATGTTGTTTGGCGTGGAGAAGCTAAACGTGGTATTCTTACTTATATCAATGAAATTGGTATGCAAACTACTCGTGTAGTTGAAGAAGATTATAAAATGAATCCTGAAATGGGAGATATAGATATTGAATGGGTTTATGAACCTCAAGTTTACGAAGGTTATCGTATAGGTTCTCGTTATACTTCTATATATCCTATTAAAGCTCGTCCTATCGCTTTTAATCGTAATGGTAAACTTCCTTATAACGGTATTATGGAAGTTCTTCCTATGATGGGTAAGTTTAGTATTATTAAACTTGTTACTCCTTATCAGATAATGCGAAACATATTCGCTTATCATAGAGAAATGGTAATAGCTAAGAATAAAATGTTGATACTCTTGCTTCCAGAATCATTGATAGCAGGAGACGAAGAGGACAAGCTGTATAAGATGCAAGCAGATGGAGTATTGTTTATAGATGATAGTGAAGATACTAATTCTCTTAAAGCTCAACAGATTCGTCTTCTTAATGCTAATATGGGAGATTATATTACTCAACTTACTAATCTCATGGAAAGTGTTAAACTTGAAGCTCGTGAGATGGTTGATATGAATATGCAACGTTATGGCGATATAGCTCAATCTGCTGGTGCTGCTACAACTCAAGAAGCTATTTCTCGTTCATCTATGGGCATGGTTATTCTTGTTCAGATGTTTGATGAGTTCCGTAAAGCAGACTATAATCGTGATATTGATTATTGTAAACTTGCATATATTGACGGTCTTGATACTGCTTATTGGGATGAACTTGGAAGACGTCGTACTATAAGTCTTGATGTTGATAGTTTCATAAGTTCTGATTATTCTACTACAGTTCGTAATGATGCTAAAGAACTTGATAAAGTTAAACAACTTCGTCAATGGGCGTTTAGTGCTGCTCAAAATGGTGACCTTGATATGGCTATTGCAGCTATTTCTGGAGATAATGTTTCTCAAATTAAAGCTACTGTTCTTAAATATATGGAAATTAAACGTCAACATGAAGAACAGATGCAACAAGTAGAACAGATGTTGAAACAAGAAGAACTGCAAGCTAAACTTCAAGAGATTCAAGCTAAAGGTGAACAAGATAGACTTACTAAACAACTTCAATATCAATATGAAATGCAACTTAAATATATTGATGTCGATATGTCACTTCTTGCTTCTGATGGTTCTGATGCTGATGCTAAAAATAGACTTTCTTCAGTTGCTGAAGAAAATAAACGTAATATTGAACAACAACGTATTCAACTTGAACATCAGAAACTTATGGCTGATACTTATAGTAAAGCTGCTGATAGACAAGTTAAAATGCACCAAATTGATACTCAATTAAAGATTGCTAAAGAAAATAAAAATAGATATGATAAGTAATATTTGTTATTGGATTGGTAGAATTGCCAAAGATAAAATTCTACATTTTCTTCTTTCTTATATGATATTTGATTATGCACTTAGTGCTTGTGTTATGTGGGATTTTCCTATTTGGCTAATACTTACTCTCTCTCTATTGATTGTAAGTTGTGCTATTATAGGAAAAGAACTTATAGATAAGAAAGAATATAATAGTTTTGATTGGTGGAATATTGTTGCAGGTTATCTTGGAGTTATTGCTAAACTAATCCCATTTCTTGTAATGATATTGTAGTGCATTCCCAAACTACTCTTTGTCCTCGTTATAGTGTTAATCATTATAACGAGGATTCTTTTATTAAATATAAAATATTTTTGAGCTATTTCAGCCAGTTCTATATATCTTCTGATAAGTTGTTCATCTTCACTAATAAAATAGATTGTGAGAACTGAGAGATAGCAAATTTGGCTATTCTCTGACAATATCTCTGACCGACTGAAATGTCAGAGCCATTATCTTATTACAATTGATAGCAGTAATAATAAAGGAAATAGCAGTGTTAGTGATAATTTTGATGAAAATGTTGCAATTTATTTTGGTAAATATAATGAATTGGACTATCTTTGTAATGTTTAGATAAACTAATAGTAAACATAATAAACGTAATAATCTTATGGCTGTTACAGACATTGATTTTGAGGGCACAGGTAATCAAGGTGGTGCAACTCTTCCTGTGGATAATCCCTCTGGTGATAGTCAACAGACTGTCACAAATAGCGACACTACTAATCTTGGAGGTGATGAAGCTGATGATATTACTAATAAACCCGCTGAAAGTGGTGATACTGCTGGAGAAACTAAGCCGGCTGAAGATACCAACACTTCTGCTACGGGCGAGCTAACTGCTGGTGATACTATTGACGTAGACGGTACTATTTATACCGTTGCTGAAAATGGCGACCTAGTAGATGACAAAGGTAATGTTTTCAAAGAAGCTAAAGATGTACAAAATTGGCTTGCTTCAGTTGAGGTTGAAGATGAAAATGCTAACTCTCCTATTACTCTTTCTTCTATTCAAGAAGCTCTTGGTGTTACAATCACTGATGAGGACGGTAAAAATGTAACTTTCACAGATGATGCTGATGGTGTAAAAGCCTATGTTGATTCTGTTATTGCTGTTAAATCACAAGAACTTCAAGAAGCAGCAATTAATCGTCTTTATCAAGATAATCCTCTTCTTAAACAATTCCAAGATTATGTCCAGTTGAATGGTACTCCTAAAGGTTTCGGTGAAATTCCTGACCGTAGTGGTATTCGACTTGACAAAGATAACGAACAGCAACTTGTTGCAGTTATTAAAATGGCTGCTCAAGAGTTCGGTAACAAGAGTCTTAACGATAATTATATCAAATATCTTCGTGATAGTGGTGGTCTTTATGATGAAGCTCGTAATCAACTTCAAGCTCTTGTTGAGAAAGATACTGAATATAAGAAGCAGATTGAAACTAAAGCTCAAGAGCAGCGTGATGCACAGGCTAAAGCTACAGCTGATTACTGGAATAATGTTAATCGTATTGTAGAAAGTCGTCAGATTGGTAGTTATCGTATTCCTGAAAGTTTTACCAAAGAAGTTGATGGTAAGAAAATTATTATTACTTCTAAAGACTTCTTCAATTATCTTTCTACTCCTAAAGAAGTAGATGGTAGGATTGCTACTGGTTATCAACATGACCTTGCTAAACTTACTGATGAAGAATATATGAATCGTGAGATACTTGATGCTTGGCTTATGTTTACAGGCGGAACGTATAAAGATTTAATTGATATGGCAGTTAAAGAAGAACAAGTTCGTCAACTGCGTGTTAAGTCAAAAGATCGTCGTGCCACTAAGTCTGTTAAAGTTGTTAAACACAATGCTGGTAAATCGAGTATTGATGATATAATTCTTTAATATATTAACTAATATTTAATTCTAAATTGTAATTTTATGTACAAACTTAGAGAAGTATCTCGTGGTAATTATGATGATCGTGGTTATTCTAATGAAGAAACCATTGCTCATCTTATGCTAACTAAACCCGAGGAAATTAACAACATTCTTACCTATACTTATGGTATGGATGATGATCGTTTCCCTCTTACTTTCCTTACTGAGGGTCAAGGTTCTGCTGGTGTAGTTGATATTGCTACTGTTCAGTGGACTTGGAAAACTATGGGTCGTATGAAGTTTAATGATTATGTTCTTCATTTTAACACTGCTAATACTACACCTGGTAAAGGTGGTGCTATGTTTGATGTTGAATTTGCTACTCACTGGCTCATTGAACAATATGGTCTTATTGCTCCTGATGGTGTAACACAGGTTCGTATTATGAAAGACCTTGGTGAAGGCCCTCATGGAGGCTATCTTTATCGTCTTAAACTTACTAATCCTGATCCTAATGCTTTTGTAGATATTGCTAACCTTGCTGTTGGTAAATATTGGTCTATGACTGCTCCTACGATTAGTGAAAGCTATTCTAAGGGTAATCGTAGTAATGTTATGGGGCCTGGTAAGATGACTTCTCAACTTGAGTTCCACCGTTATTCTAAAGAGATTGCTGGTAATATTTCTAATGTAGTTACTACTTATGAGTTCCGTACTAAAGGTGGTGGTACTACTAATCTTTGGATTAATGAAGAGATGCGTCAGCATGACATTCAGTGTCGTATTATGGATGAAGAACGTCTGTGGCTTGCTGAATATAATAGGAATGAAAATGGTGAGATTCTCCTTGTAGACCCTGACAATGGTCAGCCAATTCCTCATACAGCAGGTATGATGCAGATTTGTCGTGAGTCCAACTATGATACTTATGGTGAAGTTCTTACACTTAATAAGATTAAGCGTACTATCGGTGATGTTCTTTCTAAAGATACTGATACTGGTTCTATGCAGATTGAACTTATGGGCGGTAAGGGTTTTGTAGAAGATTTTGATATGGCTATGCGTGCTGATGCAAATGCTAACGGTTTTGCTACTCCTCTTGGTGACCAGATGATTCAAAATGCTGGTGAAGGTCTTGCTTATGGTAAGTACTTCCGAGTATATAAGACTGTTGATGGTCATACTATCACTGTTCGTCATCTTCCTTTCTTGGATAACGGTACTCTTGCAGAGAACGCTAAAGCTAATGGTATGATTCATCCTCGTACTGGTCTTCCTATGACTTCGCATCAAGCTTTCCTTATTGATATGTCAACTTATCAAGGTCAGCGTAATGTTCGTAAAGTTCGTCAGAAAGGTCAGATTTATAAGTGTGGTGTTCTGAAAGGTCTTACAGATATTCCTGCTTCTTGGGGTGCAGTGCCTACTAATTCTATTTCTACTGAGATTGATATGTCACGTTATGAAATTAAGAATAGTTATGGTCTGCAAGTGAACAACGCAACCAAGATGTTCCAACTCAAGTGTGTACTCTAAAAGATAATAATCAGTAAAATTATAGAACAATGGATATTAAAACTTCCGCAACAGGAACTCCCAATAAAGTTCAAACAGGAGCTACTCCTGCAACAGCAATAGTAGATGATGAAATGGACAAAGAATATATTGACAATCGTAATATAACTATTAGCCTTGTACATAATTATTCTAATTATCGCAAAGCTAATATCAAAGTTCTTGGTCAGCGTACTGAAACTATTGGTAGTTCTATTACTTCTTGTCGAATTCTTTCATCTAATCAAGGTGAAGTTGAAGCATATTTCCCTGCTCTTGTTGGACTTTCTCCTAATAATCCTGAATTTATTTCTAGAGTTAAGGCTTGGCTTAGTAACATTCAGTTCCCTATCAACAATAATGATGCTACTCTAAATATCACGTTTATTTATAATACTAAACGTGATTATCTTGATTTCAAGAAGAAAGAGGATGCTATTGAAGAAGAATATGCTAAGACCGACCGTTCTAATACTACTATGATTCGTGAAGCAGTTAAGCGTCGTGTTAATGCTCTTAATGCTCTTGAAAGTGAGAAGTATAAGTATGGTCGTCCTCAAAATCTTGAGGAGTATCTTCTTTATCGTCATTGTTTGCTTTATCGTGATGTTGCAAAAGACCCTGCTCTAATTAACGGAGATGCTTCTCTTCGATTCTATATTAAAGATGAAGCTAAAGAAGCTGAAAAGCAACGTAAACTTACTCAAGAACGTAAAACTGCATTGCGTAACTTTATTGAACTTGGTGCTAGTGAGTCTAAGTTTAATGCTGTTTATATCACAATGTGTGTTGCACGTAATGAGAATATTGCTGAAGCTCTTCTTCGTAGCAGTAGTGAAAAAGAAACTATTCTTATGAACTTTGCTAATGAGCAGCCTGATAGGTTTAACAAACTTGTTAAGGATAATAATATCACTACTAAAGCATTCATTGAAACTCTTATTGTTCGTGGTGAACTTGTTCGTAGCGAATTTAATCAACAAATTTCTATGGCAGACGGTACTTATGTTGGTGCTAATTTGAATGAAGCTGTTGCTTATTTCAATAATCCTAACAACAAAGATATTCGCACTGCTTACGAAAATAAACTTAAAATGTTCTAAATTATGACAATATCCGAAATGCACGTTATGTTTAGGCAGTATGCTCAACAAATGGGTATGCAGAATGTTCGTGCTATTCTTCCAGAGCAGATTGACCTACTTCTTAATACTAGCATTATGGATATAGTCAACCAGACAATCAAGGAAAACATTGGTATAACTAATGATAGAGTTATTACAGATAATTCCAAAATTGGTCAAATAAATGCTCTTAGAACTTTGTATAAAGTAAAAGAAATTGAAATGTCACCTACCGCTAATCCTACATCAGAAACTAGAGCTTTTGCTTTTAGTGCTTCTGATAGGAACATCGGTAGGATGACTACCAATTTTCCAAAACTGGCTGAACCTAACATTATTCCTAACTATATGTTCCTTGTTGACTTTTCACTTAATTATAAAAAAGTGATTGGCAATCTTGGATACAATGGTAAGAATGTTGTTGATTTCAAAGGAAGTTATACTGTACTTACTCCTGAAGCAGTTATTGCAGGAAAAAATGATGCTCATAAAAATATTAGTAGTACCGATCAAAGTGTTGAAGTTGAAGCATTTGTTACATCAGAAAAAGATTATATAAATCTTACTTTCAAACCTGTTGACGTTGCTGGAAACAACCCTAAACTTCAATGTATTACAGAGGGATATGAATCTTGGTATCTTGGAGTTGAAGGAATTAATTCACAAAACAGTCAATATGGTGGTAAACATTATGTTTTAACAAAAACATTTACAGACGGTGATACTACTTATAATAAAGGTATCATTTATAATCCTTTAGTTATTCATATTTCTATTCGTCAGAATTCTTATGTCGCTCCTACATTTGATGAAGATGGACTTGAAACAAATTATTTTCCTGTACGCATTATTGATGATGCTTATCTAGCAGATACTCTTAATGATTTTATTCTAAAGAACAGACTTCGTAGTCCTATTATTGTTACTTATAATAATAATAATAATAATAATACATTTGATTTGTATATTGACAAGTTCAAAAAAGTAACACTTGGAAATGGTAATGTACGATATGTTCTTGAAAATAATCTGCTTCCTTATAAACTTCGTATTTCTTATATAGCTAAACCAGTTCAAGTAAGATATGCTGAAGATTTAGATGGAGAAAATGTTGATTGTGATTTGCCAGAATATCAGCATATTGATATTGTAAAACATGCGGTTGATTTGTATCGTATTGCAATTTCTGGTTCTCTTCATGCTGCTCAACAACAAGAGCGAGTTGGTCAACAAGAGAATATGAGAAATAATTATCGTAATGAAGGTAATACTCAACAATAATATTAATTAATAAAATAAATAATAATGAAACAACTGCTTATTAGTCAGAAAAAAGCTTATGCTACTTCTACAGCTAAGTTTACTGATTTAACTACTGTTCCAGAAGGCACTGTTGCTATGTTTGATATTAAAACTGGCAATCTTCTTACAAATGAAGCTAAAGCAACTAACGACTTTGCTATTGTTGTAGGTCGAGCTAGTAACAAAATGCCTCTTATATTTCCTGAAGTTAATATTAAAACACTTCAAGTAACTAAAGCTACTTATCAAGCTGGTACTACTTTTACTGCTAAAATTACAGTTCCTACTCCTGAAAAAGGTACTAATTATACTGTCGTAATTACTAAGAAAGGTACTGTATTTAATGAGCGTAATAATTGGACATTTACTGCCATGGCAACAACTACAACTGCTGCTGATGTAGCTAAACAAATTACTGCTCAAATTAATGGTAATAAGTATCAGCTTGGTGTTAAAGCAGAATATACAGGTGGTGTTATCACAATTACTGCTCTTGAAGTAGGTAAAGACTATGAAGTTCTCGGCGCTGATGGTCTCATAGGAGTAGCTCCTACAGATGTTACTCATGGTAAAAAAGCTGTTTGTGATAAGACTTACATTAAAGACCTTGCTTCTCGTTGTGCTGCTGGTAAAGGTTTTAACTATCTTGGAGATGACGGTAAAGATATTTATCCTGGATATCCTGAAGTTGTAGATGAAGACCAATATGTTCTTTATACTCTTCGTTTTACTGTTCCTCGTGTTGCATCCAAGCAACGTGATGAAGTAGTTTATCAACTTGTTCATCTCGCTGTTCCTGTTGGCTCTGCGTCCATTGCAACTTTAGATATAATCTTTGGTCTTAGCTCGCCTGCAGGTGCTTAATTTTAACTTTTACATACTTCTCTTAATTATAATAATTGAGAGAAGTATGTTTAGTTTCTTTAACTATGGATGAACTACAAGCAGTAAATGATATAGTAAGTAACGCAGTTAAAGATTCATCTTATATTACAGTTTTAATTTCAAGTGGTGTTTTCATTCTTTACACTCTTATTATTAAAATTGTAGATTATTATAAATCTAAAGACAAACACAAGCCATTACTTGAAATGGCGTCTGCTATAAAAGATGTAAGTGAAAATGTAGTCAAACTTAATCAAGTCTTAGACAAGACTATTCAAGACGCTGAACAAAAAGAATATGATAGAATAGATAATGTTATTATCGCGTCGTTTCTTAGCTTTAAGTCTGCTATATTAGACCAATGTATGGATACGATTATACATAATAACATTAACGCAAATAAAGATAATGTTACTCAAAATGTTTATAAAACAGTTAGTACTGAATATTATAAACTTTATTCTATTTTTTCAGCTTATGAACATGATTCAATTAATGTTGCTACAAAAATAAGAGAAAATTGGATAGATGATGTAACTGATGAATGTATAGCCATAATGTATAATGGCGATGATGCTCTTACAAGAATAAGACAACTTAATCATAAGCTTGGTCTTATTTCTCAAGAGTATTCTATATATCTTAAAAATAAAATTCTAAATCATTAATAAGATGTTCTTATGTATGATGAAACTTTAAAAGATATTGCTATACGTAACCTTGAGCAGAAAGCTATTGGTATTGTGCAAACTACCGTAGCCTTGGCTGCTCAAGGTTATATTGTTAATCGTCGTAAGCAAATAAAACTTGAATGGAGTAGTATTATTCTTCATGCATTTGAAAATATAGATGTATTGACACAAGAACAACAACAAAATATTGAAGTTCTTTATAATAAAATTTATAACTCATGAGTAATTTTAAACAAATAGAACTTGAATATGTTTATGTAACTATTCCTGCTGAATACATTTGTGTATATCACAGGATTCTTTCTCTATTAGCAGATTACGGTATGGAAATGCTTCACGATTGTAAAGCAAATTGTACTGATAAAAATAGCGGCGTAATAGAATGTTTTAATATGTTTAATTCAGCTGTTGCAGCAAGAAAATTAGGTAATATTAAATTAGCTTCAGTTATTATTGCTTATGTAAAAGCTAAATTAAATCAGCTTTATAAAGGTAAAGACAATTCTACTAGCTTTGTTTTCCCCGTAGATGAAACTGGACATTTAAAAGCTATTGTTAGTTGCGGAGAAAGACCTAAATTTGAAATAGAAGCAGATACTGGAGAATTACTTGAACATAAATTTAATAATGGATTTGATGAACATTTCCATTTAGGTCCTGAAGATATAGAACCTACTTATGATACTCCTATTTCTACAGAACCTATTAAAGATAAAGGTCTTTATGTTGAAATGGAACCTCGTTATGATGTTATTGATGGAGTTGCAACAGCTTGTGCTGAACTTTATTTTTATCATGACGGAAAGAAACTTAAACCTACTGCTGTAACAGTAGATTATTATTTTGATGGAGAACAAGTTTCATCTTTTCTTACTTGTACTAATATTCAAATGAATACAACTCATAATTTTATGGTTGTAGTACATTATAAAGGTGAAGTAGATGTAGTTACTAAAGATTTACATTATGAAATCCCAGATTGAAAATTTAGGTAAAGTTGCTCCTACTTGGGAAGGAGCTTATGATGAGAATCTTGAATATAATAAACTTTGTTGTGTTTTTGATGCACAATCAGGTACTACTTATATTTCTCGTCGTCCTGTTCCTATAGGAGTTAAGATTTATGATACAAAATATTGGCAACCTCTTAGTATTGGAGCAAATCGTATTCCTCTAACCGAAAGTATGGGTAATGATAGTTTCAGGTCTATGACCCAAGCTTATCTTACTAAACTTTGGAATGAGCAATATAAATTTAATGATACTGTAAAAGGAGCTGTAGCTCTTGCTCAAGAAGCTATAGATGCTATTGAACTTCTATCTAGAGATCAACAAGAAGCTCTTAAACTTGCTACTGCTGTAGTTGATTGTACTAGACGATTAGGTATTGTAGAAACACAACTTAACGGTTTTAGTTTTGGTCTTATGACAGAAGATGAATTTGAAGATGCTAATAATAATAATCTTATTCCTGAGAATCAGATTACTTTCACTTATGAAAAACAAGAAATCGATAATCCTGGTGATGATTACGAATAAATTATGGCTATTCACATAAATAGTAAAGAAATTACAGCAATTCATGTTGGTAAACTTGCTATAACCGCTATATATAAAGGAAGTGTTCTTATTTGGGAAGCTCCTCTTCGTATATGGAAAGGTAAGCAAATTTGGAAAGGTAAAGAAAAATGGAAATATTAAAAATTTAATAATATGGCTGAATCAGCTAATACAAAAACTACTACTCTTTGGTTTAATAACAAGTCTATAGAACTAGAAGTTGATAAAGCAATTATTCTTCTTACTACTGTAGAAAAATATGCTAAACAATGTTATGATAATACTCAAAAACATTATGCTGAAATAAAAAAACTTGATAGTATCAAAGCTTGTTTAGAATACGATATTACATCAGATTATCCTGATATTTTAAACATTACTCTAACAGATTAAGTTATGGCAAATAAACGTAGAAGCCTTGAAACTACTAAAGGAAAAGATATTTCTCGTAGACCTAAACCTATGGTAGCTAAAGCTGGTATTACTCGTAAAAGAACACCTTATAAAGATGGTGGGAAAGTTTAACATATCTATGAAGACATTCGTGCTAGTAACAAAGGTAACTCCTATGTTACTAGCATTTTGTCATTTAATAAACATTCTATTAAATTACTTTTACATAGAATTAGTGTTAATGAATTATCTTGCAGGTATAAGTATAATTAGTATTCTATATTTGTATATAACAAGTTATGCACTTAAACTTTGTGAATATTATAGAATGTTTCTCCATTATTGTGTTGCAGTAAATATTATAAATATAATAGATTATTATATTGGAATACCAGTAAATGATATTGGTATGTTTATGATACTCACAACAGTAACAATAATATTTATGTTCCTAATAATTTATTTCAAATTCTTTAAATAATGATTAGGTCTAAGAAAGCTATTGCTGCTATATTTAGACAAATAGCAGATAAAATAGAAAATGGTACTTGTGAAGTAGATGATAGAGAATTAACTGAAATTGCTAACCTTCTTGTTCATCGTAAACTTAATGCAGAACAACTTGCTCATCATCTTGGAGTGTCTCGTTCTACTATTACTCGTATGGTTACTGATGGTAGAATACCTCATCCTCGTAAAACTCTTGGTGGAGATAAATATTGGTGGCAGGATGAAGTTGAAAATCATATAGCAGATTATAACGCAAAATATGGCTTATAGAGCATCATAGTTGCTCCGTATTCGCTGCAAATTTGCCGTCTGTCTAATTCATTGATAATTAGGCAGACGGCTTTATTTTGACCAAAATAATGTGAACTATTCATTGGTACTGCAACTTTGCATCGTACAAATACCGGTAAAGTACATTTAAATATTAATAATTTAATTAAACAAAGTGTTATGAGTACTAATGAAGTATTTATGATTCCTGACAATCGTGGTAGTCAGAATAGTTTTGACCCTAATCTTCTTCTTGCCTCTATGATGAATGGAGGTAATGGTTTTGGAGGTAATGGAAACTGGATGTGGGTAATCTTCCTATTCTTCCTTTATCCTCTTATGCGTAATGGTGGTTTCTGGGGCAACAATGGTTTCGGAGGTGGAGATGGTAATCTTGGCAGTCTTGGTAATCTTGTTAATAATGATGCTGGTCGTGAACTTCTTATGCAGGCAATTAATGGCAATAATGCTGCTATTCGTGACCTTGCTAGTATGACAGGCGCTCAGACTTCTGCTATTCAACAAGCTATCTGTTCTGTTAATAACTCTATTACTGGTCTTAGTGGTCAGATTGGTATGAGTGGTCAGCAGATTATTAATTCTATTCAGCAAGGTAATATGGGTCTTGCTTCTCAACTTGCTCAATGCTGCTGTGATCTTCGTACTGCTATTACTACAGGCAATTATGAAAATCAGATTGCTACACTCAATCAGACTAATACTATTCAGAATGGTCAGAACTTTATTAATCGTTCTATTGAGCGTGGTTTCTCTGATACTGCTTATGCTTTCCGTGACCAGACTTGTCAGATTGGTTCTGCTATTCAGGGTAGCACTCAAGCTCTTAAAGATGCTGGTACTATTCAGACTAATTCTATTCTTAGCAAACTTACAGAAATGCAAAATGACGCTAAGCAAGCTAAGATTGATTCTCTGCAAGAAGCTAATTCTACTCTTCGCACACAGATTAACATTGAACATCAAAATGCTATTACTCAGCAAGCAATTGCTGCTGCTGTAGCTCCTATTAATGCTCAACTTGCTGAAATAAAGTGTGCTCAGCCTAATACTGTAACTGTTCCTTATTATCCTTTCACACTTCAGCCTAACTGTGGTTGCAATACTCAGCCTGGTTGTGGTTCTTGTCAAAATCAATTTTGGTATTAATCTTTAATTCTTAAAACTATGGCTGAATGTTTTAATGGATACGTTGGCAATCGTGGTGGTATTCCTATCGTAGAAGCTACACAATCAAATGCTGGTAGTGCAACTACTAACGCTATTTATACACTACCATGCCATGTTTTTGGTAAAGGTTGTAAAGGTATTATAGTAGTTAATTTTCTTGGTGCAAGTGCTGCTACTGTAACTGGAGTTACTCTCTCAGTAAGCGGTTCAACTCGTGAACTTCTTTCAAGTGCAGGAGAGGCTCTAACTACTCTTACAACAGGATACCACATAATTGTATTTGATAAGCCTAATAATAAACTTAATTTAGTAGTATAATATGTTTTCAGTGTTGAGTCGAGGTAGTCTTGTTTATATTGTTGACAAGACTGACGGTCTAAAATATAAAGCAGGTGAAGTTGTTGATGTAACACAAAGTAATCCTTTTAGTGGTGCATTTGGTACAACAAATTTTGCTCCTAATGGAACTGTTACTCTTAAAGTTAAACTTGAAGGTAACGTCATTGACTATCCTGAAGCTCCTGCTAATGGTTCTGTAGCAAGTTATAACAACGGTATGACTGTTGTTTGTGAAACAAAACAAGCTGCTATAACAGAAATAGAAAATACTCTTCAACATACTAAACAAATACTTGCAAATATTTCTAAATATGAAAAACTTGTTAGTGATTGTGAAGATGTTCTCAAAGAGTTAAATCCTGTTTTTGCTAAAGACAAAGAACGTGATGATAGGATAAATGGTCTTGATTCTAAGGTTACAAGTATGGAAGGCAAACTTGATAAGATTCTGAATGCTCTTACTAATACTAATAATAATCAAACTATAAAACTCTAAGTTATGTATATTGTAATAAGAAAAGATAAAAGTGAAAAACTTGAAGAAAAACTTCGTATGATTAAGCATTGTGTTGCTGAAGTCATGGAGTGTTTTGAAGAAAGTAAAGAAGAGCGTTACGAGCAGGAAGATTATCGTGATAATGCTCGCGGAGGAGGCGGTATGTACCGTGCTCGTGGTCGTGAAGAAGATTACTATGATGAAGAAGACTATCGTAGTATGGCTCGTGGACGTTCTGGTAGTTCATATCGTGGACGTGGTCGTTATTAATTTCTTGTTGTTTAACTTTGAGGAGGAGCGAAAACTCCTCCTCTTTTAATTGTTGTTCTTATGAAAAGAGATAGTCTAGATATGTATGATGAACTTCCTGAAGATATGATTGCTTATCTTCGTCATAATGGTCGTCATTTTAATAAGAAACTTTGCGAGTTTGCAGTAAGGCAGATGAAGTCCAACAACTTTCCTACGGGGGAGGTAGTTAAGCTGAAAGCTATGTCCAAAGATACTCTTGATAGCTTACTTAAAACTTATAATATAGAACTTAAAGAAAATCAACTTTATGATTATGTATTTGTAGCTAATATGTGTAAGGCTGATTTTCTTGGTAGTAGTGTTCCTGATGAACAACATCTCTGTAAATATGTTCGAGATGTTATAGATGATGTAGATGGTTATGATGGAATTGTTTTTAATCGTTGGTATGCTGATATGTGTCGCCAAGGTATTCCTATAAGTTGGTCAGATATGCTATAATAAGTGTAAAGAAGTGAATGTTAATAATTAAATTGGTAGTAATAGTAGTGATTGTGAAATTACTACTATTGCTATTTTAGATGATGTAGAAGATGAGATAGATAATCAAAGTGTAGTTAAAAGTTAAAAATTCATAAAAATTTGGTCTGAATTGTGAAAAATATTAAGTTTGAACATAATACTAGTAGAGCAAGTCAAGCTAGTAATAGTTATTATATTAAAGATAATATTAAATATAAATAAAATGATAAATGAAATAATAATTAATATTATAAATAATGCTATTAGTAGTTTTGATATTCCTTTTTGTATTATTATTAATATTGCTACTTATCTTATTGTAAGTGTTACTAATGGGATTAAACAAACTACTAAACTTACTACTTGGAATAAGCGTGTTATATTTCTTTTTGTAAGTATTATAATAGGTATTATTTATTGTCTTCTTGGAAGTGATTATCGTATTATTCTTAATAGTATTATTCTTGCTCCTGTAAGTTGGTCTTGGATATTTAAACCTATTTGTGCTAAACTTAAGATTGATTATAATAGTAAAGAAGTAACTGAATAAATAACTAGAAAACCACCTCGCCCGTAGGAAAGTATGTGAGATACTTAATATCACGGTTAAAATGTTACTGTTGATATAGTGAGTGAACTTATTACATATCGTACTACTGGCGAGGTTTCTTATATTAAAACTGATATTATGGCGTCTATTGCGCAACTTGTTTCTGAGATGGCTCATTCTATTAAACAGCCAAATAATAAAGCTGTTCGTGAAAATATAAAACTTCTTATAATTCATACCCGTAATGAAGTTATTCGTAGAAGTTATGAAAATCACGGATATATTGACAAAGGTCTTGTTCAAAGATTTAGAGTATCTCTTTGCGATGTAAATGATGGTGAAATTAAACTACCTGAAGGATGTGAAGATGTAGATATTGAACAAATTAAACGTAGTACTCAAAAAGTTCCACGTCCTGTTCGTCTTACTAATAATCTTCCTTTTGATAGAGTTAGTTCTGTAGGTTATCGTAATTCTAGAGAGTTTCCTTTTATTAAGGAAACTTCTGCTCGTTTTAGGAGTTATCTTCCTGGAATGTGTGGTATGCCTTGTTATGATTATATCAATGGATATATTTATATTTTTCCTTCTAATAATAATAGTTTTGATATTAGTCAAATTGTTATTGAAGGAGCATTTGAACATCCTAATGTTATTGAATCTGCTAACGGTGAAGTAGATGAAATGGATTTACTTCTTGATGAGAATGAATGGCTTCTTTCTGAAGATATGATTGGTCAAATTAAAGAAATCATATATAAAAGAGATTTGCTTTCTACTATCAGAGAAACTAATGAAATTCCAGATACTATTAAATTTAATGGATAATGGGAATAAAAGAAACTCCTACTAGTAATAAGACTTATTATAAGTCTATGCAAGCTAAAACTGCTGAAAGAGTAGAACTTGCTAAAGAAGAAAGAGAAAATCTTATTAATAAAAGTAAAACTCTTAATGAAGAACTTGAAAGAAATAAAAGTGAGTTTATAGAAAAGTTTGGAATTAATTTAGATAAATATCCTGAATTTGTTCAAAATACATATATTTCTGGTCAACTTCTTAAAGTAGCTAAAGGTCTTCTTATTAATAAAGAAAATGATTATGAACTTATCGGAGAGGCTTATGATATTTATAAGTATGCTGAACTTCTAAAAACAATTAATGATATAAATAAGCAACTTGAATTATATCGTAAACTTCTTAAACTTTCTCTTAAAGAATATACTGAAATTCTTCGTGCTTATTATACTGAAATTCATAAACAACTTATTCTTGAAGGTAACGGATATGCTTTTAGCAATGATATAGGTTGGATTTGTGTTAATAGATGTATTATCAGAAGTAAAAAGAAAACTTTAGATTTTGCTGCTACTAAAAAACGTGAAGCTGAACTTCGTGCTCAAGGTAAGCGAATTTATAACAAAGAAGAAGCTGAATGGTGTCAACGCAATGGTCTAGAATATAAAGCTGAAGATAAACGTGTATATAAACAAGACGAGTATTGTTATGAAATTCCTCTTATGGGATGTAAACTTCCTAATGGCACTAAACTAAAACTTCAAATTGGTGATTATCGACATAGTTCAATTAGAGGCAAAAGCAATGATGAATTAATTGCACAATGTAATAGTAATACAGAAAGAATCTGCAATCTTCCAATAGATCTCAAAACAAAACTTACACTATGTGATAAAGCTGATAAAATTCTTTATACTAAATTTATTAGAAATGAAACTCAAACATCAGTTACCTTTACAAAGGTTAATAGCAAAAATAGACAATGACTTTAATATTAGTGAATCTGATTGGATTCCTAGAGTTGCTGCTTGGACTATTGATGCATTATCTCAGATGCAAGTTCTACCAATGGAAAGAAAACGTAGAAAACTTGAAGTTAGTAATAGAATTGCACAATTTCCTTGCACTATAAACGCAACTGAGCTTAAAGTTTATGATAAAAACGGTTGCGAAATACAAGAACTTAATAATGTAAATTCTTGTGGCTGTAGTAAAACTAATAAAACTACTCCACAAGAAATTGCTGTTATTGATGATACCAATAAAACAGGTATAAACTTTATGAAAGTTGGAACTGTTACTGTAACAGGTGAAAATCGTAATTTTGTTCTTGATTGCAACAATATAGAACTTAATTTTGATACAGACGAAATTGAAGTAGAAACTTATGAAACTGCTACTTATTTTGATGAATATTATCAATGTGAAGTTCCTTATATTTACGATAATGGACTGCTTCTTGAAGCTCTTGCTTGGTATGTTTTATTTAAATATTTAAGTAGAGGAAGCAAGCATCAAGTTTATACTCTTGCAAGTAATAATCCTATTACTAATCCGTATATTCAATGGAATACACTTCGACCTAAAGCTATGGCAGCTGTTAAGATTGCTATTAGTCGTAACAATGATGGTTGGAATAATTTCTTTTATAATAGTACATTTCTTCCTAGAGGTTAAAATATGGCACAAATAGTTCCTAAATTAAATCTTAATAAAACTCCTTCTATAGTAGAACCTAATAGTTTAGTATTTGCTAAAAATATTAGACTAGATGTTGACGGTTCTATTCATAGAGATTATGGAGTTTTTCCTATGAGTATTCATAAAGGAAAATTTACTACGGATACTGTTAATTATAAAAATCTACTTAATAGAATTATAACAGATATAGATTTTTATATAAAAAATACAGAAGTTCCTGAAAGTTATATTGTTTATAATTATGATAAACTTAGATATATATCTGGAGAAGATATAAAAGATAGTAATAATAAATTAATTGCAAGTAAAGGAACTCATAGAATTGTTGGTGTAATACCTAATAATAATGAGTTCTATATATTTATTAATGGAACTTGTGTTACAGGACAAGACGAAAATAATAAAGATATTATTGAAACTCATAATATAATTGTATGTTATGATGAAAAAGAAGATAGATTTTATTCATGTAATTGTAATTGGTCTTGGTCTGGAGGAACTATAACAGGTTGTGTTATTAATAATCTTCTTGGGGAAAAGATTTTAAATATAGGAGAAAGTAATGCTATAACTATAGTTCCTTTAAAATGCATAAATCTTAAAGTAGCTACTATATACGATAACGAACAACTTTATACTCAAACACCAAATATACCTATTACTAATTTAAATTATTTAGGTTCTTTTAATTATGCAATTCCAAATGGTGTATATCAATTTTTTGTAAGATATAAAATTAGAGATAATTTTTATACAGATTGGTTTCCTGCAAGTAAAGAATTATTTGTTGGAAATAAAAACGTAACAGATACAAGTTTTGGTACTGTAAAATATGTAAATACTCATAGAGATTCAGATAATAGTTTTAAATTTTCTATAGAACATCTTTTTATAAATCAAACATATAATTATAAAAGTTTTCAAATTGGTTTCATTATTTCACACGATGATGCTATAGTGGCTCGTGCTTGGAAACATTTTGATTTTAAAGTTAGAACTATTGATTTTGATTATAATGCAAAAGATGCTTACGAAATAGAAGTTATAGATTTATTAAAAAGTGCTTATCAAATATATGATGTAAAAAATATTACAAGTTTTAAAAATAAACTTTATATTTCTAATTATAAAGAAACTAATTTTAATGAGAATCTACAGGATTTAGCAAATAAAATAGGAATAAATATAAGAACTCAAACAACTACTAGTGGTTATGATGGGTATCCTATAATTGAAACTAATATTCAAGGAAATGATGTTATTTCTGGTTTAAGAATAGGAAACGAAGATGTTTTATTTAGTGGAGAAAATGGTATTATAAATAGACTTCTTGATTTAAAAAATAATGGTAATAATGAAAGTATAAAAAATGCTATAGCAGATGCTTTAAATAATGACCAAAATAGTAAGAATGATAGAACATATAGTTGTGGAGCTAAACAATGGAGTATAGCACTTCAAGGAGATAAAATGTCTTTAAGACAAGCTGAACTTAATTTTGAAAATAATCATTCTGGCCCTGGAATTGGAAGATTTACATTTTATGGAGATATAACAAAAATAGATATTGATGGAGATGCTACTATAAATGTTTCAGATAGTAAAGAAAATATATTAAATAATATTCTTTCTAAAATATATAGCAAAAATCGATATTTAAATAAACAATGTAAATTTATAAATAGTAATGGGGTTGAAGATATAGATATAACTATTACAATTACAAGAAAATGCGCATATACTGTTAAAACAGAAAGTTCTGGAGGTAATTCTCATTTTACCCCAAATATTGTCGATAAGGTTGATACTGATATTGATAATCCAGTAGATGAAGATGGAAATCAACCTCAACCTATTTTTAAAATAGGTAGACCTAATGATGAAGTTAACGATAGTACTAATAATACTACAAATAGTAATAGAATAGAAGCTCCATATGACCAAATTATAACTTTACGTTTAGAAGCTGATTCTACAAAATATAAAGATACAGATTCTAGTTTTCTTATAAATTATACAACTCTAATTCCTTATCAACAATATAAATTTTATATTCATTATGTTAAACAAAATGGAGAAATAACTAACGGTTATTATTGCAATGGACTTAGGGGTGGATTAAAAATTGTTCCATTTAGAAAAAGTGTAGATTCTGTTATTTATCCTGAATTTACTAACATAGAACTTCCAAAAGGTTATGTAGCTTGTTTCTTTAGTATAGTTCATGTTGGCAATATAGTTGCTACAGTATTTGATATAAATAGTGAAAAACAAGAAGCTAGATGTATAGATATAAATGTAGGCCTAGTTGCTGGTAGCAGTAACATAACTATAAAACAAGGATATACTAATTCTTTAGGAGAAGATTTAGATTTTGATCCTAACATTCCTACATTTAATCCAAGTTTTCCTATTGTAAAACCTACAAACCCTATACTTCCTTCTAAAAGTGCATCAGAACAATATATTGTTTATAATGAAATAAAAACAAATACCGCAAAATATCATTATAGTAGTGATACATCTGATATGAACTATTTCGGAGCAGATGGTATCATTACTTTTGAAAAAAATTCTAGAATTTCTAGTGGAAAAGTTGCTTATATTGTAAATAGATATACAATATCTGAAGCTGAAGATACACAACTTACAAAATGCACTCCTTTTATTAATCCTTTAACTTTAGATAAAATAAATAACATAAATATTTATTCTAATTTTGATAATGTAAATTTATTAGGATATATTTGTGCAATAAATCCATTAGATAAAGATAGAACTATCGATTATTATA
>OLNN01000138.1_pt1 | contig 84224 bp, 70 predicted proteins | sample 1672141 | NCBI WGS metagenome assembly OLNN01 (sample SAMEA3136652, study PRJEB25190) | human gut metagenome | biome: human gut; feature: human-associated habitat; material: faeces | place: Austria | collected 2013
CATTCCGCAGACCGGCGACACAAGCAACCCTGCTTTGCTGGTTGTCCTTATGCTTATCAGCGGTAGTGCGGCCATTGGTACAGCCGTTGTTGGCAGCAAGAAAAAGCACAACAGATAACTGAACAGCCCCCGTTCCATCTTCCGGGCAAAGCAAAAGCGCCGCAGCGATGTGGCGCTTTTCTATTGCCACAAAGCAGCAAATAGCGGGTTTCCCCACCATAAGCGATAAGTTATATTCCCCACCATCGTAAAGCCCCTCATACAATGACAATTTGAAAGTCACTCTGGGTATCCAGTAATACTCCACAAAATGAAAAAGCGCTCACCGTGAAAGGTGGGCGCTTTTCTCTTTCTTAATCTGTACTTATAAAAGGTATATCACACCAGCATATCGAACAGTCCAATCATCAGAGGCATCGTCATGATGGAAAGCAGCGTACTCAGAACATACAATGCACTTGAGTGCGCCGCATCACGATTGTAGAGTTGCGCCATTGAGGTGACTGTCGCACAAGACGGCGTAATAGCCGATAGATAGACTGTCATTAAAATTGCTTTACCATCTGCAATCCAGTCAGATGCGTGGAACACGCGAAGTAGCAGCAGAACAATGATAGGAACTACAATCAGACGAAGTGCAACGGGAAGATAGTTGCGCGGTGTGCAGAAGACTTTCTTTAACGGTACTTCCGCAATCGCCATACCGGCCAGCAACATCCCCATAGGCCCTATCATAGCACCTACGCTGCTGAGCGTACTCACAATAGGCGAGGGCAGCGAGATATGCAGAAGGTACAAGAGCGCACCGGCGACAATCGCAATCAGGTTGACATTGGTCAGAATCTTCTTCCATCCGAGTTTTGCGCCTTCTTGCAGGCAGGCACTTGCGTGCGTCCAGAGAAGAATCAGCTGAACAATGACGAAAGCGCAGGAATACACGACATATTCCTCGCCGAGCAAAGCCTGAACCAGGGGGATGACGAGCGCAGCAGCATTGCTGTATATGATGTTGACCTGCTCCACGACATCCAATTTAAGCGGCCTTTTAAAGATAGCATTGAGGACCAGAAACACGACATGCATTCCGACCGCTATGCCCATCGAGTACAAGAGTCCTGTGCGAATCTGCGGCGTATCATCGATTTGAAATGCGTTGAGAACAACGCACGGCATGACCAGATACACGAAAACCACGGACAAAACTTTGCTGTCTGAGGCTTTCAGAAGCCCTGCCTTGACGACTACATAGCCCATCAGAAGAACGATAAACAGCTGAGCTATCTGCTGCATGAGCAATATACTGACTTCCATAATAATCCCTTCCTTCGATTCAGAATAGCGTACTCCTTTCTCTGGAAAGAGTCAATATGCAACATGACGGAAGTTTTTAGCAAATGGCGAAAATCAACAGTTTGTGGCGAAGGTTGGGAGATGGCCATATGTACTGGATACTATGCACAGTTACAGGATGTTGCATTTATGCAAACGGTAGAACTTGATAGAGAAGTTGTAAAATCTATAAAAATCAATGTAAACGCGATATTTTCTTTGATATAATATAGTTAAGAAGCTACCCCCTAAAGCGAAGGAGGTTTACTATGAAAAGGAGAATTAGTACAGCGAAAAGAATTGTTGCTGTAGCCTTGGCTGCTACGGTTGCGGTTTCTTTGACCGGCTGCAAGAAGAGAAAAAACAACACTAATGCGGCAAGCTCGGATGCGACCACAAGCCAAAGTCAGGCTGCGGTTCCGGAAACACCAAAAGTAACTGCCACACCTGCACCGACGGCTACGCCCGCACCGACCGCCGCGCCCGCTGAGAACACCGATAAGAAGGAAAACACCACCAGCGAGCCGACTAAGACAGAAAAGCCGAGTTCCGGCACTTCGACTTCCGGCGGGACGACAAAACCGGCAGCGACAAAAACACCGGCACCTGCTCCGGCAGCTACTCCGGCTCCTACCGCAAAGCCTCAGGTAAAATACACCTTCACGGTTCGCCGTCATGAGGCGACCTGCACCACGCAGGGCTACGATGAGCATATCTGCCATGAGTGGGGCGGCATGAACTACAACGACCGCTTTGTTCCGGCAAAGGGACATAGCTGGGATGGCGGTACAGTCACGAAGGCTGCTACTTATACCGAGACCGGTATCAAGACCTTCAAGTGCAAGGAATGCGATGAGACGCGCACAGAGGAAATCCCGTCTCTCAACAAGACCTATCATATCAAAAGCGTTGTTGCTCCGACCTGCACCGCTGAGGGCTATACCATCTACGAGTGCAACGAGGTCCCCGGTCTGACCTATAAGGGCGATTACAAGGCAAAACTGCCGCACGCCTACGATGCCGGTAAGGTCACAAAGCCTGCTACCATCTACGAGAAGGGTACGAAGACCTTTACCTGCACTTCCTGCGGTGCTACATACACGGAAGATATCCCGGTAGTCGAGAAGACCTGGCATAAGGGCAATACGGTAGCGCCTACCTGCACAGAGAAGGGCTATACCATCTTCATCTGCGACCAGGATTCCGCTCTGACCGAAAAACGCGATTATACGAATGCACTGGGGCATGTCTGGGATACCGGTACAGTCACAACGGCAGCGACCTGTACGACAGCTGGTGTTAAGACCTATACCTGCACTCGTAATGGCTGCGCAGAGACTAAGACCGAGGAAATCCCGGCTTTGGGCCATAAGTGGGATGATGGTACTGTCACCAAGGCTCCTACCTGCACCGAGGATGGTGTTAAGACCTTCACTTGCCTGAATGATAAGAGCCACACCTACACGGAACCTGTTCCTGCGACGGGACACGCTTGGAACGAAGGCGTTGTAACGAAGGAACCGACCTACGAAGAAGACGGTGAGCGCACCTATACCTGTCAGAATGACAAGACCCATGTGCATAAGGAAGTAATTCCTGCATTGGGCTATACCTTCACGGAAACTGTCGTTCCTCCTACCTGCACAGAGGACGGTTACACGCTGCATACCTGCAATGAGAATCCCGCAAAGACCTATCAGGATACACCTGTTGCTGCGTTGGGCCATCAGTATAAGGAAGTCACTACTCCCGCTACCTGTGGCGCTCCTGGCAGCGTAGACAATGTTTGTGAGCGCTGCAACGATAATCAGCATGTGAAAGACCTTCCTGCCACTGGTGAGCATCAGTGGAACGAAGGCACAGTAACGAAGGAACCGACCGCTACCGAAACTGGCATCAAGACCTTCACCTGCACTGTTTGTAGCGCAACAAAGACCGAAGATATCGTCAAGGTACATACCCACGATTACACGCGCCTTGGCGAAATCGTTAAGGAGTCTTCCTGTAAGACCGAGGGCGAGCGTTGGGTGTATTGCAACTATGAGGGTTGCAACGAAAGAGTTCTGAAGCCTATGCCCGCTATCGGCAGCCATGATTGGGACTTTGCAAATGCCGAGTGTCTGAAAAAGGCTACCTGCACCGAGCAGGGTACTATGCTGATGCACTGCAAGCGTGACGCTTCTCATACCATGACTTACTCCTACGGTGGCACGGGTCATGTCTGGGACGAAGGCACTATCACCACGCAGCCTACCTATGATGAGTATGGCGTCAGGACTCTGCATTGCAAGAACTGTGACGCTACTACGACCGAAAAGGTTCTCCCCACAAAGTACACATTCACCGTTATCGTTGTCCCGCCGACTTGCACCGAGGACGGCTACACGATGCACAAGTGCAATCAGGATGACAGCTTCTCTTACAAGGACAACATTGTACACTCCACCGGTCATCACGCCGCCATGCGTGTCATTGAGCCTACCTGCAAGGAAGAGGGCGCACCGAAATCTATTGAACCGTCTGCAATGAAGTGAGTGCCGTTCTCTCCACCACGCCAAAGAAAGACCACACTTGGGATAACGGTGTCGTAACTACTGAACCCACGGCTGAAAAAGATGGCGTCAAGACCTATACCTGCACAGTTTGCAATGAAACGAAGACTGAGACCACCCCGCGTCTGAACGGCAGCGGCAAGTAAGCTGTGAGCCTTTCAAAAGGCACAAGAAACACAAAAAGGAGCGTCTGCTTTGGCGGACGCTCCTTTTGCTGTGACTGAAAAAATGCATAAGTGCTCTTGAAAATCTTTTTGACATTGTTTGTCGCACTTGGTAGAATGATGACAGAAAAGAAAGAATGCAAATCCCATGGGGAAGGTTCTGATATGCTGCAGATTGCTATTATCGAAGACGAAGCAGATTTGGCTCAGCAGACAAAAGTTAATGCTGTTCGCTATCTTAACGAGCAAGGACTCGAAGGCAATATCGCGGTGTTTAACGATGGCATGGATATTGCTGAGAACTACAAACCTATATGGGATATTGTGCTGTTGGATATTGAAATGCCGCTACTAGGCGGTATGAGTGCTGCTCAGAAAATCAGAGAACAGGATGCGACTGTCGTTATGATTTTTATTACCTTAATGGCAAAGTATGCCATTAAGGGTTATGAAGTCGATGCACTGGATTTTATTCTAAAGCCAATCACCTACGCGCAGCTTTCTATGAAACTGCCTCGCGCCATTGAACGAGCCTCTCAAAGGCAGAAACACCATCTCTTTATTACGGTAAATGGAGAAAAGCAGCGAATTGAGAGTTCGGCAATCTACTACATTGAGGTGCGGGGGCATTGGCTGTATCTGCATCTGCATAATCAAACCCTGGAGGTTTCCGGTAGTTTGCAAGAAATTGAAGACCGCCTTAAAGACCAGCAGTTTTCGAGATGCAGCAACAGCTACTTGGTAAATCTTCGACATGTGGATGCTGTAAAAAAGACTCTATTGTTGTCGGCGCAAACACACTTCCCCTTAGTCGCGGTCGAAGAAATACATTTCTCAGCGGCCTGGCAAATTCTGTGACGGGAGGAAATATGAAGTGAATTTGCTGCAAGATATCTTAGAAGATTTGAGTAAAATATCTCGAGTAAAAGTTTGCATATAAGATTTGCGTATAGAATGGACTTACTTGCGTCGATATGCTATAATAACATCAAAATGCCCCCGAAAGGATATCGATTTTATGGCTAAGAAGAATACGAAACGCGGGTTCACACTTGTCGAACTTATTGTTGTACTGGTGATTCTGGCAATTCTTGCGGCACTGCTGATTCCGGCATTGACCGGGTACATTGACAAAGCCAGAAAGAGTCAGGTTGTGGCGGAGACCCGGATGCTGACGCAGGCTGTGCAGACGGAGATGTCTACGCTATACGGGTCAAATGAATATGCAGAGCAGGTAAGCAAGAACAAAAATACATTCACAGTAGCAGCAAAAGATGGTGCTGCCGTACCAACAACAAACACAAGCCAACAACGCATACATGAGTTTGATGGCGAGGTTTTTTAAGGTAATGGATGACAAGGCAAGGAATAACTACTTGCGCGATTACGAGATGTTTACGGCACTGGTTGAACGGGTCTCAGAAGGAATCTTTGGCTTCAGTTCTGAAGATGCGTATCAGCGTGAATTGAACAAGGAAAAACACCCGTCGAATAAGCGGAAGAAGTTCGGACACAGGTGATGATCCGAGCGTTAGCAGTTAATATTGAGTCAAATGAAAACAGATTGATGAAAGCGTAGCAATCTGTTTTTATTTGACTCGGTTGCGTTTTAAGCGAAATATGAATCGTGTACAAATTGACTGCTACATATAATAATCTATCGAATTTTAGCATCATTTACCTTATGAACAAGAGTCTATTTGTAAAATATGCTGAATTTGTGTACTTGTGTAATTAAAGTGAATCCGATTTGTTGATAAATGTCGAATTGTGTGCTATTATATCAATGAATACACTGGCAAAATATTGCGTTGGTAGACTGCTGAATTGTGCTAAGGATTTTTTATGAGTAATTTGTGGGAATGCCTTTTGCTGCTCAAAACTGCTTTCCCTGATTTCAGTTGCAGTATTGAAAATAATATGTGCAAAGAAGGACGAGGAGTAAGAACATGACAAGGTTTAGGCATGACTTGATTTTGCGGATGATAAAGCTGTTAGATGCTGTGCTTGTGACGATACCATTTGCAATGTGCTGGTATCTATACTATGCTAAGCGCGTTGCATCGCCGTACTATGCAATGGGCGATTACCTGGTCGTGGCACTGTTCTTTGTGCTGTTCATCATCTTTGGACGCGTTTATGACGCCTTTCTGATGTCGATGCAGCGTATCTCCGAAATTATCTACGAACAATTTTTGGCGGCTGCGGTCAGCGATTTTATCATGTATGTCGTGATCTGGCTTTTGTCCAAGCACCTGCCCAACATTTTTCCTGGCGTGGCAGCTCTTGTGGGACAGGTTATTATGGCCTCAATTTGGGCTTATAACGCTCACCACGCCTACTTTAAAACCTTCCCACCGCAGGCCACAGCTGTTATTTATGATACCAGACGTGGTATGGAGCAGCTGATTGGTAAATACGGTCTTGATGCCAAGTACAAAGTGGTCTCCACAGCTACGGCAGGGGAGTGCATCGAGAATCTTTCCATGCTGGACGGCATCAACACAGTGTTTTTGAGCGGCATCCACAGCCATGATCGGAATATTATTCTGAAATACTGTGTAGAAAACAACATTACCGTATTTGTTGTCCCGCACATCGGTGACACCATCATGTCCGGTGCACATCACATGCATATGTTCCACTTGCCGATGCTTCGTGTTGGCCGGTATAATCCTCAGCCGGAGTATCTGTTTGTAAAACGACTGCTGGATATTGTCATTTCTGCTATTGCGCTTGTGATTCTGAGTCCGATCTTCCTTGTGACGGCTATTGCCATCAAAGCAACGGATCACGGCCCAGTATTTTACAAGCAAATTCGTTTAACGAAGGATGGCAAAGAATTCGGTATTCTCAAATTCAGAAGCATGCGGGTCGATGCTGAAAAGGACGGTGTCGCCCGTCTTTCCAGCGGCGAAAACGATGATCGCATCACGCCCGTTGGCAAAATCATTCGTGCTTGCCGCGTTGATGAATTGCCGCAGCTTATAAATATCTTGAAGGGGGACTTGAGCATCGTCGGCCCCCGTCCGGAGCGTCCAGAGATTGCTGCTCAATACTGCGAGGAAATGCCGGAATTCTCCCTGCGCCTGCAGGCCAAGGCTGGATTGACTGGGTATGCACAGGTTTATGGCAAGTACAATACTACTCCTTACGACAAACTGACTATGGATTTAATGTACATAGCTCATCCGAGTATTGTAGAGGATTTCAAGATTATGTTTGCCACTGTAAAAATCCTGTTTATGCCTGAAAGCACCGAGGGAATTTCTGAGGGTCAAACCACTGCTATGAGTGGAGAAAACCATTGATTTACCGCTAATTTTGGCTAATTTCTGGATCTGAGAATTGACACTTTTCCAGAATGTGCGGTCAGGAATAAACAAGGGGTTTCGATGACAATATCATTAAAATTTTCAACCCGGTCATGGAGATGCTATCAGGCATAAATATGGGAGCTTTCGGTGAAAAGCAGGGTGCTATCGGGAATAAACGCAAGGACTCCCGTAGCGATATGAGTGATTTCTGGCATAAATACATGGATTACTATGGCGCGATGATGGTGTCATCAGGAATAAAGACAGAGACTCCCGTGACGATGAAAATACTGTAAAACACACGGATTGTCGCAGAAAATCCAGAAGCTGTAAGGGCTTTCGTAGAGATATGAGCGAATGGTGCAGTAATAAAGTTGTAGCGGTACATGACATAGCGGCAGTGTGACTCACACTGCTGAGGACGATTAGTAGAGCTTTATAAGGAATAAACGGCTCAGACTCTTTGAGATTGAGTCTGGGCTGTAATCTTTGATATGCGGAGAGAGGAACGATTGAATGCTAGTTAGTGTGATTATGCCGACTTACAACTGCGGCAAGTTCATTTTGCAATCGCTTGATTCTGTGATTGCCCAGACGGTTACAGACTGGGAGGTTCAGATTGTGGACGACTGCAGCACGGATAACACTGCCGAAGTGTTGAAGCCGTACTTGGAGAAGTATCCCAATATCCACTACTATGTTCTTCCGCAGAATGGGGGACCAGCGGTTGCCCGGACGGAGGCCATGAAGCGTGCGACTGGCAAGTATATCGCATTTCTGGATAGCGATGACTTGTGGATGCCGGATAAACTGGAAAAGCAGATCGCCTTTATGGAGCGGACTGGCGCAAAGTTTAGTGCGACCGGCTATGGCTGGATGGACGAGGAAGGAAACGACCTGCACACGGTATTCATTCCTCCGAAGAAAACGGACTACAAAAAGATGATTCGGCTGTCCAATCCAATCGGTAATCTGTCAGTGATGTACGATCAGGAAGCACTTGGCAAGTTCGAGGTGCCTCCGATTAAAAAGAGAAACGACTTTGCCCTGTGGCTCAAGATTCTGAAAAAGACGGATTACTGCTACGGGATGGAGGAAGTTCTTGGTACATATCGCATGGGTCGTGCAGGCTCGGTGTCCAGCAATAAGCTGAAACAGGCAAAGTACCACTGGCAGCTCTATCATGAAATCGAAGGGCACAATGTGGTTCGCAGCCTGTACGAACTTGGCTGCTGGGCTTGGGTCAAGGGCACTGGAATGGGTATTGATAAGAGGAAAGTGTAATGAATCCACTGAGATACATTAAGGCGTTGTTTGGCTTGGGGGATGTTGATGCCTTCTGGATGGCAAGAGAGGAAATTTTGAAACGCCCCGGGAAACATTGCTTAGAAAATTATCTTTGTAAGATTATCAGAAAGCATTATGGTGCGGGCATTCCTATTTTGCCTGATATCAATCGCTTTGCAACGCCACATGGCTTTTACGGAATTTTCATCTCACAGAGAGCGAAAGTCGGCGAGGGCTGTGTGATTTACCAGCAGGTTACGATTGGCTCGAATGACCTCCAAAATTCTCGGGGGGGGGGCACCAACCATTGGCAACAACTGCTTAATTGGTGCAGGTGCGAAAATTATCGGAAATGTCCATGTCGGCAATAATGTGAGAATTGGAGCAAACGCAATCGTAGTGGATGATGTTCCGGATAATTGTACAGTGGTTATGAACAAGCCGAGAATGATCGTCAGAGAAAATGAGAAAACCTGAGAAGGAGGGACTCCTTTCAAATGAATAAGAAGGAATTATATGGCGGGTTACTGTCGTGTATAACGGCAGTCGCTGGAATTGATAATGCGAAGAAGTTTGATACGCTTTTTCGTGATCATAAGAAACTGAATCTGAAGAATCCGCAGACGCTTTCTGATAAGGTGTCTTACATTGAGCTGCATGAGCAGTCTCCCTTGGCGGCCAGTTGCACTGATAAATATGCAGTGCGAGAGTATGTTACGAATAAGGGTTTAGGAGATATCCTCGTTCCAATTTATGGGGGGGGGTACACTCGATTTGAAGATATCAACTTGACTGAGCTACCCGACAGTTTTGCAATCAAGGCAACTCATGGCTGCAAGATGAATTACCTTGTGCCGGACAAGTCTAAGTTTGATTCAGAAAAATGTAAAAAAGAAATCCAAAGATGGATGGACACTACATACGGAACATACTCGATGGAGCCTCATTACATTGAGATTCCACACCGGTTCTACATTGAAAAGTATCTTGAAAAGGCAGATCAGCTTGTGGACTACAAGTTTCATTGCCTTAATGGGGAACCGCAGTTTGTGCTGACGTGTAGCAACCGAAAGAGCAATGGCGACAAAGCAATGCAGGTGACATTAGACCTGTTTGACATGGATTGGAAGCCGATTCCTGAAATTGTTTCTTCTGGGTTGGAGCGTCCCGGCAACGGAGAATTACCGAGACCGGAAAACCTAGATGAAATGATTCGGATAGCCAAAATTCTGTCAAAGGACTTCAAGTTTGTACGAGTGGACTTGTATGAGCTTGAGGGGAAGGTCTATTTCGGAGAACTGACATTCTCCCCGGCGCATTGTGTTTTTCCGTACCTTTCGGACAAGTTTGATTTAGAGATGGGCAAATTGCTGCAGATCTAAGTCGGACGGTTCATATTCCATCTTTGTATAAAAAAGAATGGAGTATGAAAGATGAACATTAAGGTAATCTACGGAAAAATGCTTGTTACAATGAGCCATGTGTTTGGCGTGGATTTTGCTAAAAAGTTTGATACTCGGTTGCGATTCCACAGGACTCTCAATTTAAAGAATCCGACTTCTTTGGCAGACAAAGTCACTTACGTTGAATTGCATAAGCAGTCTTCGTTGGCATCCATGTGTACTGATAAGTATGCGGTTCGTGACTACATCCGTGAGAAAGGATTGGAGGATATTCTGATTCCGGTGGTTGGCGGACCTTGGGAAAATGTTGAGGACGTTGATTTTGACAGCCTTCCAGATAGCTTTGCTCTGAAAGCAACGCACGGATGCAAGATGAACTATTTGGTGGCAGATAAGAAGCAACTTGACAGGGAAAAGTGCAAAGCGGAGATGTCGCGTTGGTTGGCGACGACCTATGGCGCATATTCGATGGAACCACATTATCTGACCATCCCGCACAGAATCTATGCTGAAGAATTCTTGGCAGACGCAGCGCAGTTGACTGATTATAAATTCCACTGCGCAAATGGAGAACCGTTGTTCGTTCTGACTGTCTATGATAGGAAAACCGATGGCGATAATGGTATGAGCCTGAGCTTTGATATGTTCGATATGAATTGGAAGCAAATCAAAGGGATGATTCCGCATAAAAAAGAACTTCCTGGAGATGGTACAACTCCCAAGCCAGAAACGTTTGAACGTATGGTGGAAATTGCACGGATTCTATCGAAAGATTTCGACTTTGTAAGAGTTGACCTGTATGAAAGAAATGGAAAGGTCTTGTTTGGAGAACTGACATTCTCACCAGACTGTTGCGTATTCCCGAACTTTCCGCAGAGCTTCCTGGATGAGATGGGAAAGAAGCTTCGAATTTAATATTACCGGAGGATCGTATGACATTGCAGGTGTTGGTTGCAACTATGCACCAGACGGATCATAGTTTGCTAGAAAAAATGAATATTCAATCTGATGCGATAGTTGTTAACCAGTGTAACCGCAATGAAGTAGAGCGGTTTATGTACAATAGACATCAAATCTTATGGATGTCTTTGAATGAACGTGGAATTGGATTGAGTCGAAATACTGCTTTAATGAGAGCGACTGCTGACATTATTTTGTTCGCAGATGAAGATGTGACATACAAAGACGGTTATGCCCAAATGATAGAGTCTGCCTTTGAGAATAACCAGAATGCAGATATGTTGCTGTTCGATCTGGAAGCTATCGGTGATGTGAAGAATCCAGAGAAACCGTATGCGTTTCGCCGAGTAAAATGGTATAACTCCATGCACTATGGTGCAGTTCACTTTGCATGCAGACGAGAGAGGGCCTTTGCAAGGGGGCTGTCTTATAATTTGCTGTTTGGTGGCGGAGCAAAATACAGTTGTGGTGAAGACAGCATCTTCTTAGCAAGTGCCCTAAAATCCGGTCTGAAGGTTTGGACAGTTCCGGGGTATATCGGATCTGTGACCCATGGAGATTCTACATGGTTCAACGGATACACAGATAAGTATTTTTATGATAAAGGGATACTTATGGGTACAATATTTGGAAGAATGGCATATCCGTTAGTGATTGCTCTGTTTCTTAAAAATAGGGGGCAGACAAGAGATTACGGCTTAAAGAAGGCGATTGAAAAAGCGTTTGACGGAATTAAGCAAAGATAAAGAAGGTGGATTAGAGCATGTTGAGAGAGAAAGAATACATCTTTTTGTCATTGATGATTCCGCAAGAAATAGCGGATGAGGTTAAGCAGTACTCGTCTAATAATATGGCAGACGCTGCAAACGCATTGGAACACAATCTGATGGAAGGATTTGCAGCGAATCTTCCTACTCCGCCGAAGGTAATTAATGTACTTCCGATTGGAAGCTATCCACAGTATTACCGAAAAGCGATTGTAAAGAAATCGACATTTCAATTATGCGGCCGTTCCGATCATGAGAATTTGGGCTTTTGTAATATAAAATTTATTCGCAATTTTTTCATTGAACGAGCTGTGTATAAAAGCCTGAAGACATATTGCAAAGCAAAAGCAGGCGAAGTAGTTCTTTGTATTTATTCTGCTTCGGCCGAGTTTTTGGCGGCGGCTGAGAAATTGAAAAAAAAGTATCCAAACGTGATTGTGTGCGACATTATCGCAGATCTTCCTGGTATGACAAATCTCTCAAGCAAAAAATCTGCTTTGCTTCAGTGGTTTATTGACTACAAGGCAAGAAAATCATTGAATCGTTTGGAATGTGCGGATTGCTTTGTGCTTCTTACGAAACAAATGGCAGATTACCTGCATATAAAAAAGCCATATTGTGTAGTAGAAGGGATAGCCTCTAAAACACAGCAGATTGAGAGAAAAGAAAACTCAGAGAAGACGATTCTGTATACTGGAACGTTGCATCAGAAATTTGGCGTTATGAATCTCGTAAATGCGTTCAGTCAGATTGAAGACCCAGATTACCGGTTGGTGATTTGTGGTATTGGGGACAGTGAACAGGCAATTAAGGATGCAGTGAAAGATGATTCACGAATTACCTTCCTCGGGCAGCTTCCGAGAAATGAAGTTATAGAGTGGCAGAAAAAAGCAACGGTTTTGGTGAATCCGAGACAGAATAATGAGGAGTTTACTAAATATAGCTTTCCATCAAAAACGATGGAATATCTTTCTTCCGGAATTCCAGTTGTGGCCTACAAGCTTGATGGTATTCCGGACGAGTACGATCAATACATCCAATATGTGGCGGATGACTCCATCGAAAGTCTGAAGAAGAAGCTTGTTGAAGTATGTGAAATGACAAGAGAAGAACGCCAAGAACTTGGAAATATTGGACGCAATTTCGTTCTGATGAAAAAAAACAGTACGATTCAGGTGCGTAAAATTCGGACATTGGTTAATGAAGTGTTGTAAATCACGGATGGCATAGATCAGAAAGGAACAACGAATGTATAGGTACAAGGTGAAAAATCCGATAGCACTCTTCTTGTTTAAAAGAAAGGATACTGTTCTCAGAATTATTGACCAAATAAGGAGAGTTCAGCCGGATAGAATTTATTTACTATCGGATCAAGGTCGTTCATTGGAGGAAAAGTGTCGAGTCCAGGAAACGAGGGATGCTGTTGAGGCTGCGATTGACTGGCCTTGTGAAGTTATAAAGCTGTATGCAGAAGCTAATAGAGGTGTATACGAGAATATTGGATTGGGGGCAAAAAGAGTTTTCGAATCAGAAGAAAGAGCAATATTTCTGGAGGATGATAATTACCCGGAAATCACCTTTTTTCAATATGCGGATGAAATGCTGGAAAGATATGAGGACAATGAACGTGTTTTGTGGGTGTGTGGAACAAATTACTTGCCGGAATATCATAATGAACATAACGACAGCTATTTCTTTACACAACATTTACTGCCATGCGGTTGGGCATCTTGGAGAGACAAATATCTGAAAAATTACAACGGAGAGTTAAATAATCTTTTTGATTATAAAGATGCGTTCTTTAAAACATATAATACGAAAGCTCTTGCAGAACAGCAATGGGCGTCTATTCTGAATGAATATAACAGAAAGGAGCAAGGAAAAAAGTTCTTTTCATGGGACTACCAAATGTTGTTTTCAATTCGCTCCCAGAATCTGCTTGGAATAGCACCCTGTGTAAATCAAATACGAAATATAGGTGCTGATAATGATTCGACGCACGGTGGTACTAGCCTACGGATGATAATGACGCGCCGGTTTTGTGAAATCCCAACAAAGCCGATGGAATTTCCATTAAGACATCCTTCCACTATAGAAGAGGATAAGGTCTTTGATAAAAAAACTGGGAAAATCATTTTGTATCCTGTAGCACTGAGATTGAAGAATAAAGCTTTTTCTACGATAAAGAGAGTACTCCATATAAACGAGGATCAACATCTTAAGGAAGAACTTAAAAAAAGAATTTTGGGAAGGTGATATTTTGAGAGATAAGACGGAACAGACTAATATCATCTACTGGGTTCTAGCCATAATGGTTGCATTTTATAGCGGGAGTGCCTTAAGTGTTATTTCATCAACATACAGAAATTCGATAATCCTCGTGGCTGCAATCTTTGTGATAATAAGAGTATTAGAACGTCGTTTCACGGTGACAAGAACATTAAGAACCTTATTCTTTGGAATCTTTGCCGTGATGATTCTAACGACGGCTGTTGCAACCCAATATTCGATGTTTTACTTAAGATTATTTACGACTATTTATCTAGCGTATGAAATATCAGAAAGATTCGATGAAAGGGTTTTGATTGATGTTTATGTGAAATTAATGACGCTTGTAGCAGTCGTAGCACTTATTGGTTATTTTGCCGTTAATGTGCTTGGCATTGGGAATATGATGCCCAAATTTACAAATATCAATGGCGAAATATATAGAGGCATTGGATTGTTTAATTATATAGAACGATTGCCAGAGAGAAACTGTGCTATGTTCTGGGAACCAGGTTTGTTTGCTACAGCACTAACATTTGCTCTGATTTTTGAGATTATCTATGTAAAACAGAAAAGTTTGATTCGAATGGTTTTATTTGTGGCTGGAGTAATTACAGCAAACTCTACGGCTGGATATGTGTTGCTGGCGTTATTGCTTGTTTTAGTAAGTCTAAAAATAGAACCGAGGCAACCATTGGTGAAGGCTTTGCTGTTATTTGCTCAGGTAACGGTAATTGCAGCATCCATAGCTGTTTTTCTAAACTTGGATAAGATACTAATTGCTTCAGGTTTAAGTCAAACTGGCACATTCGCAAAGTTGATGTCTGGGACACTTTCAGAGAGTCAAAGAGGGAGAGCAATTCAGGACAGTTTTGCGCTCTTTATGGAAAACCCAATTTTGGGCAATGGAGTAGAAAAAGTGTCTCAGAGTATGAACTACATTGCGGATACTGCTACATCGATTTATGCAATGAGCATCTTTGGAATTTTAGGATGTTCCTATTCTGTTTTTTATATTGTAGGCGGATTAAGGCAACATAAAGTTAATTTACTGACTAGAATTGTTTTGATAATTATCATCTTTGGTATCCTTAATAAGGAACCACATATTGACTTGCTGTTTACTTGGGTTTTTGGCTTCTTTTTATTAAAAGTTGCTGAAGAAAATAGAAACAAGATTGTGGAGGAAAATTAAAATGTCTGCATTTGATAACGCAACCCTTATGATCACTGGTGGTACTGGTTCTTTCGGCTCTACCGTTCTGAAGCACTTCCTGGATTCTGATCTGAAGGAGATCCGTATCTTCTCCCGTGATGAGAAGAAGCAGGACGATATGCGCCATGAGCTTCAGGCCAAGCATCCTGACACTGCCAAGAAGGTGAAGTTCTACATCGGTGATGTCCGCAACCCCCAGTCTATCCGTGACGCTATGCCCGGTGTTGACTACATCTTCCACGCAGCCGCACTGAAGCAGGTTCCTTCCTGCGAGTTCTTCCCCATGCAGGCTGTCCAGACCAACATCATCGGCACTGATAATGTGCTGCACGCCGCTATTGATGCTGGTGTCAAGCGTGTCGTCTGCCTGTCTACCGATAAGGCAGCCTACCCCATCAACGCTATGGGTATCTCCAAGGCCATGATGGAGCACGTCATCTACGCCAATGCCCGTGTGGCTGCTGAGCGTGGCGGCACCACCATCTGCTGCACCCGCTATGGCAATGTTATGTGCAGTCGTGGCTCTGTCATTCCGCTGTTCATTGACCAGATCAAGGCTGGCAGCCCCATCACCATCACCGATCCCAACATGACTCGCTTCCTGATGAACCTGGATGAGGCTGTAGATCTGGTTATGTTCGCTTTTCAGCACGCCAATCCCGGCGACCTGTTCATCCAGAAGGCTGATGCCTCTACCATCGGCGATTTGGCTAAGGCTGTCCAGCAGCTGTTCGGCGATACCGGTACGAACATCATCGGCACTCGTCACGGCGAGAAGCTGTTCGAGACCCTGATGACCCGTGAGGAGCGTCTGCGCAGCCAGGATATGGGTCACTACTTCCGTGTTGCCGCAGATAACCGCGACCTGAACTACGATAAGTTCGTGGTCAAGGGCGAGGTTCATACCATGGCGGACGAGTCCTACACCAGCCACAACACCAATCGGCTGGATGTGGAAGGCACCGTCAAGAAGATCATGACCACCGAGTATGTTCAGAATGCACTGAAGGGTATTCCTAACGTATAAGGTGGAATATATGCAATCGCAAAGAGAAGGCTATCTTGACGGAATGAAGGGCTTGGCGTGCCTTTTCATTCTTTTGGGTCACTTCACAGGAATATACAAGTATGCGGAAAACGCTTCACAAATTGATTCTTGGTTTGTCAGAATATTGACTGAAGGACCGGTTTCGATTTTTACAGCAGAGAGTTTCTGGCTTTACTTGTTTTTTGTGATAAGTGGATATTTGTTGATAATCTCTACCCCCCCCCCGAAAAATAAGAGACTTTTTGGTGAAGTGTGCTAAGCGAATCCTTCGCCTTGCGATACCTATTTGGGGAACGGCGATATTTATCTTTGTAATCCAGAACACAATAGGCTTCTACAATCATAGTGTGCAGGCAATCGTACAAAACACATGGCTGACGCACCTATATGGAAGTCGTTTGACAGTTTTGGATATATTGAAAGAACCGTTTTTTGTCTTGATACTGGGAACGAGCAAGTTCAACTCTCCGTTTTGGTGTCTAAGAGATATGCTAATTTCCTCATTTTTGATTTATGGGGTAGGTTGGATTTGTAAGTCGAAAAAGACAGAGACAATTGCTGTTTGTGTACTTACTGTGTTGGCAGCCATTACAGGCAGAAGCATCATCATGGCGTGTCTTTGTGGATCTTGTGCGAGACTACTTAGAGAGAAGGCAGAGATACAAAATAAAAAGAACATTATGGTTTTAGCTGGGTTGCTACTTCCTCTTGTTGCATTTTGGTCGGGAAATCCTGTGTTTACAAGTACAGCTTTTGCAAGTTTTTTGATTGCTGTTCCTCAGGTAGAACGAATGAAATCCATCTTTGAGTGTAAAGTGGCCAAGAGGTTGGGTGCAGTTTCCTTTGGAATCTATGCGCTTCATTGGCCTATTATAAACTCTATAGGACTTCGAATTATAGTGATGTCTACTAACAAAATGCGAGCGGACATGATGATGATTGCATCGTTGCTGTGTTGTTCTTTGATAACGCTTGTGCTGGCAACCATATTCAAAATAACTGTGGAGAAATTGACGGAGGGTCTTCGTAAAAGAATTCACTGAGATTGAAGGGCGTGATTATGAAAAAACTGTTGCTGATTGGTGCCGGTGGCTTCGGGCGCATGGTAGCGGAGCAGGCGATGCTCCAATACGACTGTGCCTTTGTGGATGATGGACAAGCTGTGGGCACTGAAATCTGCGGCATTCCGGTGGTTGGCGGCCTTGCTGATTTGCCGGAGCTGCGGAAAGAATATGGTTTGCTGGTTGTTGGCATCGGCAACAACCAGTTCCGGGCACAGGTGTATGAAAAGGCAAAAGCCCTTGGCTATGCGTTTCCAAACATTGTTGCCCCCAGTGCCTACATCAGTCTTTACGCCAAGTTGGGCTGTGGTTGCGTGGTTCTGCAAAACGCTTGTATCCAGAATGGTGCGTCCGTTGGCGATGGTGCTCTGCTGAATGCAGGAACGGAAATCCATTGTGATTCAGTGGTAGGAGATTACGCCTTGGTCTATACCAACAGCGTAGTTCGTACCGGCGCAACTGTGGGAAACTTTGCCCGCATTGGAAGCAACTGCACTATCAGCAATAACGCAACTGTGCCGGATGGTGCAGATATTCCGGACTGCGCCGCAGTACATTAAAGAGGTGAAAGGATGAACATTCTAGTCACAGGTGCTAAGGGCATGGTGGGAACCGCCCTGTGTAATAACCTGAAAAACATTCGGGACGGCAAGAACAAAACCCGCCCGGCACTGGACATTAAAGAAATCTACGAGTACGATTTGGACTCCACCCCAGAGGAGCTGGACGAGTACTGCCGGAAGGCGGACTTTGTATTCAATCTGGCTGGCGTGAATCGCCCGGAGAACCCGGAGGATTTCATGAAGGGCAACTTTGGCTTTGCATCCGACTTGCTGAACTGCCTGAAAAAGCACAACAATAAGGCCACCATCATGCTGTCCTCCTCCATTCAAGCTACGCTGGCTGGTCGTTTTGGCAACAGCGAGTATGGTCGCAGCAAGAAGGCTGGCGAGGAACTGTTCTTCCAGTATGCTCAGGAGACTGGGGCAAAGGTGGCGGTCTACCGCTTTGTGAACCTGATGGGGCACAGCCGCCCCAAGTACAACAGTGCTGTCAGTACCTTCTGCTGGGCAGTCGCCAATGACGAGCCCTTCACTGTCAACGACCGCAGTACCGAGTTGGAACTGCTGTACATCGACGATCTTGTAGAAGGAATGTTTGACCTGCTGGAAGGCAAAGAACAGCACTGTGAGTTTGACGGTGTGGAGACTGTCCTGAAAGAAGATGGCCGCTATTGTTACGTTCCCGTGACCCACAAGGTCACGCTGGGCGAGATCGTGGATCTGCTGCAGGAGTTCAAAGCGCAGCCGAGTACGCTCATGATGCCGAAAATGCCGGACGGCTCTTTTGCCAAGAAGCTGTACTCCTTGTATTTGACCTATCTGCCCACCGACAAGTTTAAGTACGCCCTCAAGATGAATGCGGACAACCGTGGCTCTTTCACGGAACTGGTGCATACCGCCGATTGCGGTCAGGTGAGCATCAACATCAGCCGCCCGGGCATCACCAAGGGGCAGCACTGGCACAACTCCAAGTGGGAGCTGTTCATTGTGGTCGCTGGTCACGGCCTGATCCAAGAGCGGAACATCAATACTGGAGAAACGGTGGAGTTTGAGGTTTCCGGGGATAAGATCGAGGCTGTCCACATGATTCCCGGCTGGACTCACAACATCATCAATCTGTCTGAAACAGAGAATCTGGTGACGGTGATGACCTGCAACGAGATCTTCAACCCGAACCACCCGGACACTTTCTACGAAGAGGTTTGATTATGAACAAACATAAAATTCTTGAAATCGTAGATAGACATAGCAAACTCTTTCGGGCTGCATTCAGCGTGATTAACAAGTTTCCTTTTAATAATTCATGGGGGGGGGTAAAATCTAATATTGGGCTTTCCCTTCTAAAAAAGTGCAGGATTGTTAACCATGGCATGAATAATCGAATTATCATAGGCGACTATTCAAGACTAAATGGTTGCAGTATTAACATCTCTGGGAATAATAACACGCTATACATTGGTAATCGCTGCATGTGCAATCAAGCGACCTTTTGGATTGAGGACGATAATAATTCGATACAGATTGGCGAGCATACTGCTTTATGTGGAACGATACATCTCGCAGCGATTGAAGGAACAAAAATAGAAATCGGAAGGGATTGTTTGTTCTCCAGTAAAATTGATATACGTACAGGAGATTCGCACAGCCTTATTCAGAAGGGAACAAAAAAACGACTAAATCCTTCTGCATCTGTCAAAATTGGTAATCATGTTTGGATTGGTACGAACGTTACGATACTAAAAGGAACCTCAGTTGCCGAAAACTGCACGGTCGGAGCAGCATCTCTTTTGTGTAAACAGTATTTAAATCCGAACTGTGTCATTGCGGGTGTTCCAGCTAAGGAAGTAAAGCATGATATTGATTGGATGGCAGAACGAATTTAATCAGAAATGGAGAAACAATGGCTGATTATAATAACGTATCTTTCAAGAACAATGGCAGACTGAAGCTGCTGATTATTGTGGGGACTCGCCCTGAGATTATCCGTTTGGCGGCTGTGATTAACAAAACCCGCAAGTATTTCGATGTAATTTTGGCACACACGGGTCAGAATTATGATTACAACCTAAATGGCGTTTTCTTTCATGACCTTCAGCTTGCAGACCCCGAAGTGTACATGAATGCAGTGGGAGCCGATTTGGGCGAGACCATGGGCAACATCATTTCCGAGAGCTACAAACTGATGGTAGCAGCTCAACCGGACGCAGTTTTGGTGCTGGGCGATACCAACTCCTGTCTGTCCGCTATCAGCGCAAAGCGGCTTCACATCCCACTGTTTCACATGGAGGCCGGCAACCGCTGCAAGGATGAGTGCCTGCCCGAGGAGACCAACCGTCGCATCGTGGACGTAATCTCTGATGTGAACATGGCCTATTCCGAGCACGCACGCCGTTATCTGGCTGACACCGGTCTGCCCAAAGAGCGTACTTACGTCACCGGTTCTCCGATGGCAGAAGTGTTGCATCAGAATCTGGACAAGATTGAAGCCTCCGATATTCACACCCGTCTGGGACTGGAGAAGGGCAAGTACATCCTGCTGTCTGCTCACCGGGAGGAGAACATCGACACGGAGAAAAACTTCATCTCCCTGTTCACCGCTATCAATAAAATGGCGGAAAAGTACAATATGCCTATTTTATACTCTTGCCATCCTCGGTCCAGAAAGCGCTTGGAGCAGAGCGGCTTCCAGTTGGACAATCGGGTAATTCAGCATGAGCCTTTGGGCTTCCATGACTACAACTGCTTGCAAATGAACGCTTTCTGCGTGGTGTCTGACTCCGGTACGCTGCCGGAAGAGAGCAGCTTCTTCACCAGCGTAGGACATCCCTTCCCAGCGGTGTGCATCCGTACCAGCACGGAGCGTCCCGAAGCATTGGACAAGGGTGATTTCATCTTGGCGGGCATTGATGGCGACCATCTGCTGCAGGCGGTCGATGTGGCTGTGGAGATGAACAAGAATAGTGACCTAGGCATTCCCGTGCCAGACTACGTGGACGAGAACGTGTCCGACAAGGTGGTTAAGATTATCCAAAGTTACACCGGCATCGTTAACAAGATGGTGTGGAGAAAGTACTAAAACCACGCTATTAATTCCGGAGAGGTTTATACTGAATGACCAACATTAAAAAGAAAATCTGTGGATTATCAGAAAGTGCAAAATCGGCAATCGTATACACGCTTTCAACAGTCTTCTCAAGGGGATTGGCGATTATAACGGTTCCGATTTTCACAAGACTAATGACCACGGAGCAGATAGGCGAAGTGAATCTATATAATTCATGGTATGCGCTAATAAGTGTTGTTGCTACTCTTTCACTGACATCTGGTGGATATTCTGTTGCCATGAAGGAATATCCGGATAAGCGGGATCAGTACCAGTCATCAGTTCTTTCTCTCACATCACTTATTGCAATTATAATCGCTCTGGTGTACTTTGTTTCGCCCGATTTTTGGTGTGATATATTAGGGCTCTCAAGTGGACTAATGACATTAATGTTAGTAGGATTCTTGGTTGCTCCTGCATATGATTTTTGGCTCGCAAGGCAACGTTATGAGTATAAATATAAATTGTCCGGATGTGTAACGATAGGGTCGGCGATTTTAGCATCTGTTTTATCTGTTGCGGCAGTTATAGCAGCAAGTAATGGTGGATATAATAAAATTGCGGAAGTCCGATTGTATTCAAACTATCTGGTTGTATACGGTGTGGCAGCAGTTATTTGGTTTTCGCTGTTTATAAAAGGCAAAACATTTTACAATAAAGAATATTGGAAACTTTCCCTGACACTGAGTATTCCATTGGTTGGATATTCTATCGCAGCACAAATATTAAGTGTTTCTGATAGAATGATGATTAGTCAAATGGTTGACAACAGCGCAGTTGGAGTCTATAGCACGTTATACACAGTGAGTTCCCTGTCGTTAATGCTATGGCAAGCGATTCATGCATCGTTCGTTCCGTACTTGTTTCAGAATATAGAGAAGAATAGCAAGGGCGTTAGAACGATTTCATCCCAGATTATGTTGTTGTACGCAGTTATGGCGATTATGATGACATATATGGCACCTGAAATTGTTAGAATCCTCGCCACCCAGGAGTACTATGAAGCAATATATATAATGCCACCAATTGCAGCCGGCGTTTTCTTTACAGCTTTTGCTAATATTTATTCTGATATTGCAGTGTATTATAAGAAAACGCAATATGTTATGTATCCTGCAATAATAGCTGCTGGTGCCAATTTAATTTTGAATTATATCTTTATTAAAGCCTTTGGGTATATGGCGGCTGCTTATACAACACTTGCTTCGTATGTTTTGATGAGCGTTTGTCAGGCATTATGGGCTAATAAACTTTGTAAGGAAAAAGGAACGTCGTTAAATGATATCTACGATTCGAACAAGATGATTGTGATGGCAGTAATAACATTGGTGCTCTGCTTATTTGGAATGCTTCTATATCATTTCTTTGTCGTTAGATACATTGCTGTTGTTTCTCTTTTTATGGGAATGGTTCTCATAGCAAAGCGTGTTAAAGATAAATAGTACGAGGTGAAATGAAAATGAAAATTGCAGTTGCAGGTACTGGCTATGTCGGCTTGTCCATCGCCACTTTGCTGTCACAGCATCACGAGGTTATGGCAGTAGACATCATCCCGGAGAAGGTTGATCTTATCAACCACAAGAAGTTGCCTATTCAGGACGAGTATATTGAAAAGTATCTCGCAGAAAAGAACTTAAATCTGACTGCCACACTGGATGCTGAAGCTGCCTATAAGGATGCAGACTTCGTTGTTATCGCAGCACCTACCAACTACGATAGCAAGAAGAACTTCTTTGATACCTCTGCGGTTGAAGCAGTTATCAAGCTGGTCATCCAGTATAATCCGGATGCCATCATGGTCATCAAGTCCACAATTCCGGTCGGCTTCACGGCTTCTGTTCGTGAGAAGTACCACTGTGATAACATCATCTTCAGTCCGGAGTTCCTGCGGGAATCCAAGGCTCTGTACGACAACCTGTACCCGAGCCGTATCATTGTTGGTACTGATGTGAATAATGCACGTCTGGTGAAGGCAGCCAATACCTTTGCTGGTCTGCTGCAGGAAGGTGCCATCAAGGAAGATATTGACACCCTTATCATGGGATTCACCGAGGCGGAGGCTGTCAAGTTATTCGCCAACACCTATCTGGCATTGCGTGTGTCTTACTTCAACGAGCTTGATACTTATGCGGAAATGAAGGGATTGAACACCCAGCAAATCATCAAGGGCGTATGCCTTGATCCTCGCATTGGTGATCAGTACAACAACCCAAGCTTCGGCTATGGCGGTTACTGCCTGCCCAAGGACACCAAGCAGCTTCTGGCCAACTACGCTGATGTGCCTGAAAACCTGATTGAAGCTATCGTGGAATCCAATCGCACCCGCAAAGACTTCATAGCTGATCGCGTTCTGCAGATGGCAGGCTATTATGGTTATGGTGAAGATAACGAGTACGATAAATCTCAGGAAAAGCCCTGCGTGATTGGCGTATACCGCTTGACGATGAAGTCGAACTCTGATAACTTCCGCCAGTCCTCCATTCAGGGCGTCATGAAACGCATCAAGGCAAAGGGTGCAACGGTCATTATCTATGAGCCGACTCTGGATAATGGCAGTACATTCTTTGGCAGTGAAGTCGTGAATGACCTTGAAGAATTCAAAAAACGCAGCCAAGCCATCATTGCCAACCGCTATGATAACTGCTTGGATGATGTGCAGGACAAGGTCTACACCCGCGACCTGTTCCGCAGAGACTAATATTTATTGCAGCCATGTGCTCCGCCACATGGCTGTGCTGCTCAAATATGCTACCTCTCCGTGGTGAGCAGCAGGCAACGAGATTTCCTCTCGGCTAAAGCATGTATTCGTTAATTCACTCTTTGGATGAGGAAAAACTATAATGGGAAAGTATTTTGGAACCGATGGCTTCCGTGGGGAAGCCGGAATTACTTTGACTTCTGACCATGCCTATAAGGTTGGGCGTTTTCTAGGCTGGTATTACAACGCACTACGCGAGCGCAACGGCAATAACGAGCCTGCCCGCATCGTCATTGGTAAGGACACTCGCCGCAGCTCTTATATGTTCGAGTATAGTCTGGTGGCTGGTCTGACCGCTTCCGGTGCAGACGCCTACTTGCTGCACGTCACTACCACCCCTTCCGTGGCCTATATTGCCCGTGTGGATGACTTTGATTGCGGCATTATGATCTCTGCCAGCCACAACCCCTATTATGACAACGGTATCAAGCTGATCGACTGCTACGGTGAGAAAATGCCGGAGGAGATCTTGCTGTTAGTCGAGGATTACATTGACGGAAAGCTCCATGTGTTCGATAAGGACTGGCCGGAGCTGCCTTTCGCTCACCGGGAACACATTGGTTGCACGGTGGACTATGTGTCTGGCCGCAACCGTTATATGGGCTACCTGATCAGCCTCGGTATCTACTCCTTCAAGGGTGTCAAGGTTGGTCTGGACTGCGCCAACGGCTCTAGTTGGAACATTGCTAAGTCTGTATTTGATGCGCTGGGCGCAGACACCTACGTCATCAATGCACAGCCCAACGGTACGAATATCAACAACAATGCAGGTTCCACCCACATCGAGGGCTTGCAGAAGTTCGTGGTAGAGAAGGGGCTGGACATCGGTTTTGCCTATGACGGCGATGCTGACCGTTGCCTGTGTGTGGATGAAAAGGGCAATGTCATCACTGGCGACCATATTCTGTACATCTACGGCTGCTACATGAAGGAGCGTGGCAAGCTGCTGACCAATACCGTCGTTACCACGGTCATGTCCAACTTTGGTCTGTACAAAGCTTTTGATGAGAAGGGCATTGGTTACGCTAAGACCGCTGTGGGCGACAAGTATGTTTACGAGTATATGGCTAAGAACGGCTGCCGTATTGGTGGCGAGCAGAGTGGTCATATCATCTTCAGCAAGTATGCCAGCACTGGTGACGGCATCCTGACCAGCCTGAAGATGATGGAGGTCATGCTGGCCAAGAAGATGCCCATGAGCAAGCTGGCTGAGCCCCTGAAGATCTACCCGCAGGTTCTGGAGAATGTCCGTGTGACCGACAAGAAAGCTGCACAGGATGATGAAGCAGTGCAGGCAGCAGTCAAGGCTGTGGCCGAGGCACTGGGTGACACTGGCCGTATCCTTGTCCGTGAATCTGGTACGGAGCCTGTTGTGCGTGTGATGGTGGAAGCCCCTGACCACGACACCTGCCAGAAATATGTGTCTCAGGTCGTGGAGACCATTAAGAGCAGAGGCTACGGAGTTTGAGTGCAAACCTGAAACGAGGATGTGGAATCCTGCTGATTGTATTTGTGGTTCTTCTTTCTATCTTGGCGTTGTTGCCTGATGCGGATGTTGATCACGATGCAGGATACACTGCCTCAGAGTTGAGTGTCCGAGAAACCGTAGATGGAAGCGTGACCAGCACAAGCTATGTGAATCCTGATGGAGTGATCACAGAAGCTATTGATATAGGCTATGCGACCGTGTGTAGAATGCGTGATGATAACGGCCGAGTTGTAGAAGAACGTTATCTTGATGCAAACGGAGACCCTGTGGCAAGGTATGGGGATTATTACGGATTATCGTATGAATACGATGAAACGAGTACGGTAATCACATATCTTGATGCCGAAGGTAATCCGATAATACTCAGTGACGGATATTCTATTATTGTAAGAACGCAGGTTGGTGGCAGGGCTTCCGATGATTTCTACTACAATTTGAACGGACAGCAGGTACAGTGCTCCGGTGGATACTATGGGACTCATCGTGAGTTTAATACTGAAGGCCAGAACACTAGTTTGACCTTTTTCGATAAAGATGGTCATGCGGTGAGCAGTTCATCTGGATATGCGATTAAGACATATCAGCGTGATGAGAATGGAACGGTTGTCGGTGAGCAGTATTTTGACACAGAAGGGAACCCAGCGAGGTCTTTGCTTGGTCAGTATGGCGAGTTATACCAACGCAACGAGCAAGGATACATCGGTCAGATCACCTATCTTGGTGCAGATGGCAACCCCGCCCCTACCAATGCAGGCTATACCATCCTCAAACGTACCTATCATAGAGATGGCACAGCAGATACGGATATGTATTTTGATGCGAATGGCAATCCAAAGGCGTTATCTAAAGGGCAGTACGGCATCAAACGCAGTGGCAAGGTGAACCTTCTGCTTAACAGAAACGGCAACATTATGTTGTGTGTGGACAACCTTCTGAATGGCTTCCCATGCATGGTTGTTGTTTTTGGTTGCGTTGTCTGTTTGCTGATGATTGTTCTTCCGAAGAGTTTAAGCGTAGTATTGACGATTGTTTATGTGGCTTTCATCCTTTATGAAACACTGATGTTTCGCGAGTCAGGGGATGCAAGAACGAACTTTGTCCTCTTTTCCTATGCAGGGAAGTTCTTGAAAGAACAATCTGTGAGAGTAGGGGTCATCAACAACATCTGGCTGTTCATTCCACTTGGAACGGGACTGTATACGTGGTTTCAGAAGAAATGGGTGTTGCTGATTCCCTTCGTGATGTCTGTGGCAATCGAAACGACCCAGTATATTACGGGATTTGGCATCGCAGAGCTCGATGATGTGTTCGGTAATACGATGGGCGGATGGATCGGTGTGTTGGTGGCTTGGACGTGGCTGAGCAGAAAAATGAGCGTGAAAAATAGAGCATAATGAAGTATACATGTCTAATTTTCTTCGTTATCCTTGAAAACGAGACCTATATAGTATATATTTGAGCTGTGAGAGTTATCCTCAACGGATGCTCACAGCTTCGCCGCTCGAAACTTTGCACACCTCTACGTGGTGGGCGGCAGGCAACACAGCATGGGTGCTGTGGCTAAGGTGCAGGGAACCAAAATTGCTGCGGTGATGCGTCACGAGTTTGGAGAGGTTAAAGTGTCATCAATATCAAATAAACACAAAGCTATGATAGAGTATCTGTTCGATATGCAGGGCGGATTCTTCTTCGGATTCACTAACAGAACATTTCAATCCTTCATGCTCCTAAATGCCGATGTGGATGTATATGACGCACCTGAGTATATGGGCGTGGAATCAAAAGCCAACAAGTTCAGAAAATTTTTAGAGATTGGTTCAGATGAAACTGTGGGGAAAGTTCTCTTAGCTCTTTTACAAACGAGAGACGAGAGTATTGAGCGGCAGCGAGATGAAAACGATGAATATGTGGATCGTTACGAGAATTATGCAGTTGAAATAAAGCAGGTCGCACAAGCAATGTGTTCTGGGGCAATGCTACCAGCAAGTAATGAAGATAGATTGAATACTACATTGCTGGAAGCAAGTAGGGTATTAAATGATATTATACGGTCCTGTGAAACAGTTTGCATCAATCAGGATTGCAACTATGGCAAGCTAGAAAATCAAATTAACGATTATATTCGTGATCTCCTTGAAGCAAGAGGTTATTCTCAAATACGAGATCAAAGTCGACATGGAGTATCTTCTAACGGCGGGAGTGCCGGAGAGGTTGATTTACTACTAAAAAAAGATGGTAAGGAAGTTGCCATAGTTGAAGGCTTGAAATTGGCTTCTGTAGATAAAGCTTATATTAAAGAGCATATTGACAAAGCAATTGTCAATTATAATCCGCTAGGAACATCGACATTTATAATCGCCTATGCTGGTGCGGCAGACTTTGCAGGCTTATGGAATAGATTATATTCATATCTGACTTCATATGAATATCCGATTGAAGTAAAACGTGAACTTAAAGAATTAGTTCAGACATCTGCGGCAATTAAATGCGCCGAGATTCTTTTGAACAAGGACGCATTCGTTTTTCCACTGTATTTCCTTGCTGTCAATATAGGAAGATAATATTGCAGTCTATTCTCCACAGTGTTATACTAACATCAAATCTTACATAATCTTATCGGAGGTATCATCCTATGCCCAGAACCAAAGGCAGCAAGAACCGTGTTACCGCAGCTACCGACTTCGATGCACAGATTGCAAAGTTGCGGAAAGACAAGGCGATGCTCGAAGAGGGTCTTTCCAAGACTGTTGCCCAGATCGAAGAGCTGAAAACCGATATAAAGTCTCTGCGTGAAAGTCTAAAGCCGCAGAAGGCAGAGATCAAGCAGACCGAAAAGAAAATCGCAAAGCTGGAGGCCAAGAAGGCCGCCGCAGAAGCAAAGGCTGCCGAAGCTGCTAAGAAGGTCGAGGCCGAAGCTGTGCTGAAAAAGCTGCTGGCATCCGGCATGACGGCAGAAGAGATTCTCGAAAAGCTGAAATAAAGCAATACACCGTGTGGACTAAACTCCGGAAGTTCGCACGGCGTATTTTTCAGTGCGACATATAGATTGTGACGGGAATAAAAATGGAGCGTGAGAAATAATGAATTTAACAAAAATACATCATATTGCAATTATTGTATCTGACTATGAAGCCGCAAAGGATTTCTATGTAAACAAACTGGGTTTCTCTGTCATTAGAGAAAACTACCGCCCGGAACGTAAGGATTGGAAGCTGGATCTTCGCGTTAATGAACACACGGAGCTGGAAATTTTCGCTGAGGAAAACCCGCCGAAGCGTGTGAACCGCCCGGAGGCCTGTGGTCTACGCCATCTTGCGTTCTGCGTTGATAACGTGGAACAGACAGTGAAAGAGCTGACGGAGGTAGGAATTGAATGTGAGCCAATCCGTGTGGATGGTTATACTGGCAAAAAGATGACCTTCTTCCACGACCCGGATGGCCTGCCGCTGGAACTGCATGAATAATCATGGGAGAGAAAATACCATATAAGGCCAGAAAGCCTGGCGGCGGTCGAAAGAAGTTGAAGCCTGAGTATAATGCCGGGAAGAATCTGAAAGAGCAGATGGACGCAGCAGTAATACTCTATAAGGATGAAATGACCCTGCAGGTAATTGCGGATGCGTTGTCCATCAACCCCATCAAGGTTCGGAAGTTACTTATCACAGCCGGGGTCTACGAGTCGGACACAGCAAAACTTGTCCAACAGACATTCAATACCTTCAGAGAAACACAGGACTACTCCACTGCCGTCACATCCACGATGTCTGCCCTACAGTTGTCCCGCCCCTCCGTGACCTCTTATCTGCCGTATGAGAAAGGCGTGTACTTCCCGGAGAATGCTGATGCAGAGAATATCAGCACCGGCGCGGAGCGTCAGCGACATTACCGAGCAGTCACAGCTTTGAAGAAGAATCCGTGTGAGGAGAATCTTTGGAAGTGCGTGGTCGCTTTCCGAGGGTACAAGTTCAAGACATTGTCTGGCTTGCCATTTACATATAAGTTGAAGAAGGGGAGAGGAGACGAGTTTACCAAAGAACTGTGGATCGACCGCAGGGAGAGCAGCAAAAGCCTTGCATGGAGTTCGGTTATGCTGGCGTATCAGAACATTGGAGAAATCGGAACGGTCGTAGAAAGACCAAAGGCTCTGGGAGATATCCGAGGTGTGTCGTATATTTATGGAATATTCTACCGATTTGGCTTGATTGACGTGCCGGACAAGGTTAAAGAGAAGATGACGAAGTGATAGGGACGTAGGTATAGTTTGTGATAGAAATAAAAACTGCCCTCCGTGGATACCACAGAAGGCAGTCAGTTGGCTTATTCCCATTCCTCATCCCGGGCTCGGAGAAGATCCTGTACTTCCTTTTCGGTTGCTAGGCGAATGGCAGGTCTGTTCTGATAGACCGTTTTGCCGCAATCAGGGCAGCGGTCAGGCAGCGACTCTGCCTCAAAGCAGTAATGGCAGACATCGCAGAAATAGTAGTTCACGGCGTTTTACACTTCCTTTGTCATGTAGGAATTTATATGTTATCAGGATATTTTTCAAGCCCAAGGTAGTCCTCAATACTAGTGATGCCCTCACCGGCAAGATCGGCAATGTCATCGAAGGGAATGATGACCGGCAGCTCTTTCTCAATGCCCACAGCTTTTCTATCGCTGTCCTGCATGACTTTCAGTTCTCGATAAACTGGGTCAATCATAACAACTGTGCCGGTCAGACTTATGTACTTGCCGGTACTTTTTGCGGCCTTCACAAAGTACCGCACTACGACGTTCATACCTTTTTTGACCTGCAGGAGCTTGTCGGAGAGAGTGTTCTTCTCCTCATCGGAGAGCTCCACCTTCTTCACCAGCAGCTTGCTGGCTCCCTCGCTGGAAATTTCATCATCGAAGCCACGCAGCGCAGCAAAGGGGCTGAATATCTTTGCCCGATTTGAGAGTGCCATCCGGGGATGCTTTACTGGAGGTTCAGGACGGCTGAGATGGAGGATGTCCGCATACTTCCGAGCGACGGTTCGTCCCTCTTTGGTATTCTTGAAGTCTGCCATGGAATCCTCCTTGTTTCGTTATTTAGCCTTATGGCCGCCTATCTGACCGTTCCGTTCTCGCATGGTTGCGCCTTCCAGATAGTTGGTGCCCTTCAGAACAGCGTTTTTTCCGAACTTCTTCTTGATGCCGAGCATGGTTGCCTGCAGGGACTTCTCCCGTTCCAGCTTGCTGGTGTCAGTGAACAGATCTACTTGTAGGATGCCCTGATCCTTGACTACACGGTTTGCCGCTATTGTTATTCTCCGCACAGTTAGATTTCTGTTGTCAATGCGGTCGAACAGTTCCGTGGTAGCAGCCATCAGTTGGCTGCTGAGATTGGTCGGGTTGTCCAGTCGTGTACTGCCGTGAGCACCCTTCGGAACAGTGCGTCCGTAGTGGTCAATGTGAACTGGACCGTGGTAGACACCCTTGTCACAGTTCTCCCGGTCGTACCCGATGTCCAGTGTCAGGCTGTCCGTGACCAGTCCCTTGTCCGTGAGCTGGAATACCAGACTGTCAGTCATCTCCTGGACGATGATTCGGGCCTTGTCATAGGAATACGGGCAGGAGAGTACCTGCCCTTCGGACAGGCTGTTGGTTTCCGGGCGATAGGCGTTGATCTCTTTCATCCCGCAGGGTTCCAGCCCCCAGGCGTGGTCGATGAGAATCTCAGCGTCTATACCGAACTCCTTATATAGTATCTCAGGGAAGTGAATGCTGGCTCTTGCCAACTCACCCATCGTATGGATGCCATGCTTTTCCAGTCTGCGGACTGTGCCGGGACCAGTCTGCCAGAAGTCCGTGAGAGGTTTGTGATCCCAGAGCAGATACCGGAAGGATTCTTCATCGAGCTCTGCAATGCGTACACCATCCTTGTCCGGGGCAGCGTGCTTGGCAGTAATGTCCATTGCCAGCTTTGCCAAGTATAGATTGGTGCCGATCCCGGCGGTGGCGGTGATGCCGGTGGTGTACAGTACCTCCCGAATCATGGTCATGGCGAGGTCGTGGGCAGACATTTTATAATGGGTAAGGTATGCGGTGGCATCGATAAACACCTCATCGATGGAATAGACCACGATGTCCTCCGGAGCAATGTACCTGAGATAGATTCCGTAGATCTGCCGTGAGATCTTCTCATAGTACGCCATCCGGGGTGGTGCCACCAGATAGGATACTTCAAGAGAGGGGTCTGCTGCAAGGGCGGTGGCATCGTAGGATGGAGCTGCCAGAGAAGGAGTCCCATCTTTGTACACAGCAGTGCGGTTTCGGATGGCATCACGCAAGCGACCGTTGTTGACTTCCTTGACACGCTGCACGACTTCAAAGAGTCGAGCTCGACCGGGAATGCCATAGGACTTCAGCGATGGTGACACAGCCAAGCAGATGGTTTTCTCCGTGCGGCTGGCATCGGCCACGACCAGATTGGTGGTCAGCGGATCGAGATGCCGTGCGGCGCATTCTGCCGAGGCATAATACGACTTGAGGTCTATTGCCAGATACGTGCGCTGCGCCATGCTGTGTCGCTCCCTTTCTGTGGTGAACTTCGTAATGTCAGTTGCTTGCTTTTTCAAGTTCCTTGATTTTTTCCTTAAGAGAATCGATTTCCTGCGTTTGCCGATGGAAAATCTCGCGGTTAGCTTGCTCGTTCTTGTTATAGGCCAGAGCAAGAACCACCAGAGCCAGACGAAGTTCCTCGTCTGGAATGATCTTGCAGGCTTTAATCATTTCATCTTGGTCGGTAATCTCGGCGAGTGTACTCAGTTTCTCAAAGATGGTCATGGATAACCCCCTTTTGTTGGATGGGCTTATTGTGCCGTCCGCTCCACATACCAGCGGCCAAGCCGTCCGGTGAAGCGAGGGTCGATGTGTTCAAAGAACAGGTGCTTCTCCTGTCCTTGAATCAAGACAGTGAAACAGTCACCATTGCAGTCGTTGTCTGCGGTTCCTGCCGGCCGGAAATCCCGGACGGTTTCGATAGGGAAGGTTCTGCCGTCCGCCCAGGTGATGGATGTTGGCTGCATATAGCCGGTTGAATCAAACTCCGAGGCGACCTTTACATAGACACGCTCGATCTTGATTCGTTTGGGTATTGCCATGTGGGTCACCTCCGATCCTTAGTGCTTGGCCCGCAGGAAGCGGTTGTCGATATCAACGGGCAGTTGGAGGTGCTCACCGCGGCGGATCAGGCTGTACATCTTAAACGCAAAAAAAGGCGCTGGAATGCAGAGCTCTTTGGCAACGCTGAAAAAGTCGGTGTTGCCGGAGTGAATCAGATCCAGCACTTCCTCATCATCCAGTAACAGATCAGCGGCGAAGAAATTGGCCTCTCTTTCCAGTCTGCCGGTGGCCTGGTAAATGTCGAAATCCTGCATGGCCTGACATCGCAGGTGGTTTGAGTGTTCAAATATATGCCCAAGTTCATGACCGGCAATGACACGCTGCTCTTCGTAGGGAAGGTGAGGATTAACGGCTATGTATCGGACACGATTTACAATCGTAGCGAAGCCACGCAGACCATCCGCATCGAGTGATCTGGCAGGCCAGAGCTTTGTGTTGGGCAGCACATCGATCAATTCAAAAGGGTCACGGGTACCATATTTCTGAATCAATTTTTGAGTATCGTCAAAGGTTTGAAGTTGTGTCATTCTTTCACCAACTTTCTGGCAGAAGATCAGGTGCCGTTATCTTCGGCATTTTTCCGGTATTTCTTCGGCGTGAACTTTTCACGTGCCACCTTCTTGGAATCCATAAAGATCCGCTGCATTTCAATGGCAAACGCCTTCTGATCTTCCTCCGAAAGAGAACCGCCGGCGAATAGCTCACGAGTCTGGCTGAGAATCTCGCTGGCCTGTGCCTGACCGCGCCGCCCATAGAGGGAGCCTACCTCGGCCATGAACTCCTCATTTTCGGTCATCAGATAATTGACGTCCGTTTCAAGCAGCTCGGCCAGCTTTGCATACATATCGCGAGTGCGGGGATAGGTGGTACCGGCCTCATAACCGCCAATGGTACGGCGGGTTACGCCCATCTGTTTCGCAAGTTCCTCCTGAGACCACCCCTTCTGTGTGCGGAGGTCTTTTAGTTTTTCCCCGAAGTTCATTGTTAGTGCTCCTTTCCCTAGATGATGTTTTCCCTGGACGTTTGCTCTAAATATGTTATTGACAAGAGCTAAGAGCGTCGTTAGAATTGAAATGGGAAAACAGATTTCGCATTTATTATATCAATGGGAAAATAACCTGTCAAGAGGTTTGCATTGAAATGAGAAGTTTATTTTCTCATAGTGTGCAAAAGATGACACAGCAAAGAGGCTAATAGAAGACGAGGGGGCGAGGAATTGGAGTGCTTTTCGCATGATAGGGGACCGGTTGTCCGTATGGCTCGACCGGAAAATCCCAATGAAATAGATGAATATGTAAATCCGTTCTGCACAGAGCTGGACGAAATCGGATCATTTCAGAGTTACTGTATCAGGCACATTGAGCACGAGTGGTTGGATGCGCTGGGTCAAATGATCGCAGAGGGGCGAGTACCGATTACGGATGCACCGAGGGTGGATGATCCGACAGAGCTCCACCACATGGATAGCGGATACATTCATAGGATGGAGTTTTCACGTCTGGATCGGGGGCGCTTCTATGCGGATGACATCGTATAATGAAGCCAACGGATTAGAAAAGATGCGTAGTTTTGTTGATGCAGCAACGATCAACAGGAAAGATTGATATTGAACGCACCTGACCATGATGCTAGCAAAAAGTGTATACATCGTACTCAAGGTGTCGTTGTTTCTCCGATACGGTGTCGCTACTGCTCCGATTTATGCAATTTTTACAGAGTACAGGAATTCTGAGTAAAAGAGATAACCAGAAATACTAATTATCCACTTCGCAGTCATGTGTAAGCATGGCTACTGTCACAGCCGGAGCATTTTGTCGGCGTTGACGAAATGCTCCGGCTGTGATATTGATCAATAAGATTGGGTTGACATACAATGAGGCTGTTGTATACTAAACTTTGACGTACACTTAAAGCAAAGTGCCAAAACGTATTTCGCTGTGAGCGCGGACACACTTATGAGCAAGCGATGGACAGATTGACGGTGTCTTTTGCCAGGCCGCGATAAAACTGCCAATTAAAATTATAACGAGGTATCCTCCATTTTTATAATGGAGGATACCTCGCTTTTTGTTTATATATGTATAATCCATTTATAGTATAATAACACATAAGCCGACATTTTTCAACAAATCATGTAATATTAAATTATACCGGATTTGAAATTGTCAATTTCACCAGATATACAGGATTTTTTTAGGGCAAAGCAACCAATATGTGACAATTGTTATCAAATTACGACTTAGTATGGGGGAGGTTTCACATGGCAAGACGAGGAGAGAACATTCGTAAGCGTAAAGATGGTCGTTGGGAGGGTCGATATATCAAGGGCCGCAAGCCTGATCGAACAGCAATTTGGGGATATGTATACGGACACAGTTACACCGAAGTAAAAAAGAAAATGACAATGCGCAAGGACGAGGTCAGAGCCAGCGCACTGTCGGAACAGAATCCAACATTTCAGGAGCTTTCTCATAATTGGGAAGGCTCCATTTCTTTAGGGGTCAAAGCGTCGACCATTACACACTATCAGTATACTTTGAAGCATTACATCCTCCCTGTACTTGGCGACTATCGTGTGCAAGAGTTGGATGAATATACCTTAGAAAGGTCGTTGCTTGAGATTATCACGCCAACAGACAACAGCCACAAACCATTAGGGGCGACTATGGCGCGCGAATGTCTTGTGCTTGTACGCCGCATTTGCCGATATGCAGCACACTTGCACCTTATGCGGTCACTTGAGATTGACGTTAAGATGGCAAAACCACCTATGGCTACGCCTGCTACGCTCAGCAAATCTGAACAGCAATGCTTGCAGAGCTATGTTGAATTTGCCCCAACTACTCGGAAGCTTGGTTCGCTACTCATGATGCAGATGGGACTACGCATAGGTGAAGTCTGTGGTCTACAGTGGGCTGATTTTGATTTAGATCAGGGCGTTTTATCCATTGAACGGACAGTAAAACGAATTTATGTAGGCACAGGCCAGACGAGGGTTGTCATTCAGTCGCCAAAAACGCGAAGCTCCGAGAGAAAAATCCCGATTCCTCACGGCATTTTGGGTATGCTGAAGCAGTTGCAGCAGAAAGAAAGCTGCAAAGCCTGGTTTTTGTCGGGCAATGAATCCAAACCTGTAGAGCCGCGTTGCTACCGGAAAAGCTTGCGCTGCTATTTAAAAAGTGCTGGCGTCACGGAAGTGAATCCGCATGCTCTGAGACATACTTTTGCAACGACCTGCTTGCAGGCAGGCTGCAACATAAAAACGTTGAGTGAACTGTTGGGGCATGCCAGCTCTGACATTACATTAAAGCGTTATGTGCATACCTGTTGGGAGTGGAAGCAGAATGAGATGAACCGCATTTTCCAGTAATTGATGGTCAGTCAAAGGGGCAACGGCAGCATAACCACCTATCTTCGCTGTTTTATGGTATAAGTTTTCCATTATAAAAATGGAAGACACTTTGCGAGGAAGTGAGGTGGGCAATATGGCGCTGAATCTGTATGAGCATAATGCGAATGCTTACATGGCCGCGTGCGAGATGATGGACAAATACGGCAAAGCTGCTATTGTTCACCCCACAGGTACGGGTAAGAGCTATATCGCATTCAAACTCATTGAAGCTCATCCAAATGAAGTGATTATCTGGCTTTCACCCAGTGAGTACATCTTCAAGACTCAGCGGGAGAGCTTACTGCGGCAAGACCAGGACTTCCCGCTTCAAAATGTACGATTTTATACGTATGCCAAGCTGATGTGCAGTGCGCCGGAGCAGCTTAACCAGATAGCAGAACAGAACCCCACCTACATTATACTGGATGAGTTTCATCGAATAGGCGCGGAATTTTGGGGCGAGAGCACGCAAAGGATGTTGGCTCTCTGCCCACGTGCAAAACTGCTGGGTTTGACCGCCACCAATGTACGCTACCTCGATAATAACCGCGATATGGCCGAGGAACTGTTTGATGGCCATGTTGCCTCTGAAATGACCCTGGGCGAGGCAATCGTCCGGGGCATTTTGCCTGCTCCGAAATATGTGACCACGGTTTTTAAATACCAGCAGGATCTGGCGCGGTATCAGTCGCGAGTTGACAATCTGCGCAGCCCTGGCATTCAGGATGTGAACCAGAAATATCTGGACGCCCTAAAGCGCGCCTTGGAGCAAGCGGACGGACTGGACAAGGTTTTTGCCCGTCATATCACCAACAAAAGCGGCAAGTACATCGTGTTTTGCTCCGGCAAGGGACACATGGACGAGATGATTTCCCATGTACCGGAATGGTTTGCGGCTATTGATACCGAGCCAACCATTTACAAAGCCATGTCTGATGACCCCGCCACAGATAAAGCATTTGCGGCTTTTAAGGCTGACAACAGCAAGCACTTAAAACTCTTGTTCTGCATTGACATGCTCAATGAGGGTGTCCATGTTGAAGGTATCTCGGGTGTTATTCTGTTCCGCCCGACGATTTCACCCATCATCTATAAGCAACAGATTGGCCGCGCTCTGACAGCAGGGGATAGCGCGACACCGCTTGTTTTGGATGTCGTCAATAACTTTGAGGGCCTGTCCAGCATCAGCGGTCTGCAAAACGAGATGGCTGCCGCCGTGCAGCGTCTCTACGCCAACGGTGAGAGTGATAAGGTCGTGACTGACCGTTTTGAGGTTGTGGAGCAGGTCCATGACTGCCGTGTACTGTTTGAGCAGCTGCAAAGCAGCCTGTCCTCGACGTGGGATCGCTACTTCTCCGAGGCCAGCATTTACCATGCCGAACACGGCAACCTGGACATTCCTCGGCGCTACAAGACGCCCATGGGCTTGAGCCTTGGCGCATGGCTGCAAATTCAGCGGCAGGTTCGCAGCGGCAAGCGTGCCGGGAGCCTGACCCAGCAGCAGATTGAACGCTTGGACAGTATAGGCATGCGCTGGGACAACTACAGCGACTTGGCTTGGACAAAAGGCTATGAAGAAGCCGCACAATATTACGCCAAGCACAGCAACCTCATGGTGCCTGTGGAATGGAAATCGAAAGATGAATTCCCATTGGGGAACTGGATTTCCAACAAGCGCACTGAAAAAGCCGCTGGCAGACTGGACGCGGAGAAGGTGAGCCAATTGGAGAGCATTGGCATGGTCTGGGATGCTTTCAGTGAAAAGTGGGAGCAGGGCTTTGCCGCAGCGGCAAAGTATTATGCTGACCACGGCAATTTAGCTGTGCCTGTGTCCTACACCACAAAGGATGGGCTACGTTTGGGGGTCTGGATTAGAAATCAGAAGCAAACTTATGTCAACGGAACGTTGCAGTCTGAAAAGGCCGAACGGTTGGAAAGCATTGGAATTCTTTGGGAGCAAAGCAACTTCGACTTTAAGTGGAACGAGGCTTACGAAGCAGCGAAATTGTATTTTGAGGAAAACGGCAGCCTGAACGTGCCCATCGGGTATACAACCCCTGATGGCATAGCCTTGGGCAAGTGGGTGGCCCGTCAGCAGTATGCCTACAAAAGCCTGAACAATAGCAATTGCAAACTAACTTCGGCGAGGGTCACTTTGCTGGAAAAGATTGGCATGCAGTGGGAAAAGCCTGACCCGTGGCAGCATAAGTACGATTTGGCGTGGGATTATCTGCAAATGCACGGCAACCTGCAAATCCCGGCCAAATATAAAACAGCGGACGGCATCTGGCTGGGCCGCTGGTTGTACGACCAAAAGGTTTTACTGCGCAAGCAGTCACCCCGGCTAAGCGCCGAACAGACAAATAAATTGCGGAAGCTGCTGGATGAGGGTACGGCAGGTAAAGCATGTTAAGTAAAAAATGATAAGGCGGAGAACATGGCAGTTGCGGTAGAAGAAAAGATAAGCACAGAAGGGACCTATTCCATTTACGATTCCAATGAATGGGATAACGAAGTGATTCACCAAGCGATTCAGGAGCATCAATATCACTTATCAGACCGGCAGAAGCGATATGTTGGCATTAAGCGTGTGATTGATACATGCATTGCGGCTGTTGTGTTGCTGATTTTAGCAATACCGTTTTTGTTGGTTGCAATTTTGCAAAAAATCAGCAGTCCTACAGAATCCGTATTCTTCCTGCAAGACCGCGTAGGACTTCACGGGAAGGTATTTAAAATCATCAAGTTCAGAACGATGAAGTCCTCAGCGCCGCACAACACGGCCACTGCTGATTTAGAAAATGCAGAGATGTATCTTTCTAAGTTTGGCAAGGTTCTGCGCCGTTTCAGCATTGATGAGCTACCGCAACTCTTTAATGTACTTTGCGGTCAGATGTCACTGATTGGTCCACGTCCACTAATTGTGTCAGAGTACCCGGCGCAGTACTTACGAGAGTTCTACGGTATATATGAAGTCCGTCCTGGCATTACAGGCCTGGCTCAGGTCAATGGCCGCGACACGTTGAACGATGTGGACAAGGTGCGGTATGACCGCGCCTATACTCGCAATATCTGTGCACGGCTGGATGTAATGATTCTGCTGAAATCTGTTGGTTATGTGGCTAAGCAGGAGGGAATCGTCGAGGGAAAACAGCCCAAGGTTCCAGGATTTGCTGTATTTGTCAATGAAAATGTAGAAAAAGATATTGAAGATAGCTTGAACAATTGAAGAAAGAGGAGTTTGCGGTAATGACACATGTATTTATTGTAGGCAGTAAAGGAATTCCTGCGCAGTACGGAGGGTTTGAAACGTTCGTCGAGAATCTGACGGCGGGAAAGCAGAGTCCTGAAATCGTGTATCATGTTTCCTGCATGAACAATGATGAAAAGCATTTCGAGCATAATGGAGCCGATTGTTTCAATGTTCGAGTACCACTCCCGGGGGCACCGGGCCGCATATTCCACGTTGGCCTTGTCTTGACACAAGTAGAAGAATGGGCCAAAAGCCATCCACAAGAAAAGGTTATCGTCTGTATTTTAGGCTGTAGAATTGGACCTCTGTTGATTCCTCATGCTCATAGACTGCACAAGCTGGGAGCAAAAGTCTACTGTAATCCGGACGGTTTGGAATGGAAACGCAGCAAATGGAGTGCACCAGCTAAGATGTTCCTGCGTTACTGTGAAAAATGCTTGGTTGAGAACAGTGATCTTGCAATTTGCGATTCAGTAAATATCGAAAAATATATAAAAGATACTTATGGAAGCCGTGTAAAGGATACAACATTTATTGCCTATGGTGCATATACAGATTGCTCTCAGTGCAGCGAAGAGAAACTGACCGAGTGGTATCATCAGTTCAACATAAAACGCGGAAGTTATTACCTAATCGTTGGCCGTTTTGTACCGGAAAATAATTATGAGACCATGATTACAGAATTCATGCGCAGCAAGACAACCAAGGACTTGGTCATCATTACAAATGTAGAGCATAACAAATTCTATGAACAACTTCGTGAGAAAACTGGATTCGAGAAGGATAGCCGTATCAAATTTGTAGGCACAGTATACGACCAGGATCTGCTGAAAAAAATCCGTGAGGAAGCTTACGGTTATCTGCATGGTCACGAGGTGGGAGGCACAAACCCCAGTCTGTTGGAAGCACTGGCCAGCACGAAATTAAATCTGCTGCGAGATGTTGGCTTTAATAAAGAGGTTGGAGAAGATAGTGCCTTATACTGGAATAAGGACCTGGGAAATTTGGCATCCTTGCTGGAAAAGGCTGATGCATTGGACGCTGATACCCTTGCACAGCTAGATAAGAAAAGTACAGAGCGTGTAAAGAATGCTTATAGTTGGTCCAAAATTGTAAGAGAATATGAATCTGTATTCTTGAGATAATCTTTAGGGGGAACATAAATTCTATGCGTATTTTACATCTTTCGCTTGGGCTACCGCCGTTTCGTACAGGAGGATTAAATCGTTATTGTGCCGATTTGATAAGGCAGCAAGTTGAAGATGGAAATGACGTTGCGCTGTTGTATCCAGGGGAGTTCTCCTTTTTTTCGCATACCAAAATTGTTAAGCAGAGGGATCGTCGACTTTCACTGTATAAAATTATTAACCCGTTACCATTACCATTAACTAATGGAATATCTGAACCAGGCCGATATATGAAACCATGTTCAAAGGACATATATAGAGCGTTTTTGAACGAATTTAAGCCTGATGTGATTCATGTACATACTCTTCAGGGATTTCATAAAGAATTGTTTGAGGCAGCTAAAGAATGTAGCATACGGATGGTATATACAACGCATGATTACTATCCGTTTTGTCCTGTATGCATTTTACTGGATCACAACAATGAGCAATGCGATGGAAATTGTCCGGAAAAGTGTGTTAAGTGTAATACGGGACGGGGATTGGCAAAAAAGCAGGAATTTCTAATGCAGTCTTCACTTTATATGAAGATGAAGTATACAAAGGTCTTTAAGTACATTCGAGCATTTCAAAGAAAGAAGAATCAGCAAAAGATTCGAGACACTATCTCACCGAGTTCAACAGCATCCGAATATCAAAAGCTGTTGAACTATTACACTGATATGATGAAGTGCATCGACTTAATACATGCAAACAGCGAGATCGCGCTCTCGGCATATAAGAAGAATTATTCCGACTGCAAATATAAAATGATACCGATTACCCATGCGGGATTAAAGTGTTGTGCCTTAAAAAATGATAAGAAGGCAACGCTTGATATTAGCTTCCTTGGAGGAATTGATCCGTTCAAAGGAATTGATGTACTGCTAGAAGCTTTGAAAATTATTGACGCTCAGGGATTCTCGAATTGGAATTTGTGGCTATACGGTGCAGATTTTACAGAGGTATGCAAAGATCATAGATTCCATAATATGGGGCGCTTTTCACAAGAGGAAGAAAATAAAGTATGGAGTCATGCAAATCATTTGCTGATTGTGCCCAGTAAATGTATGGAAACTTTTTCTTTTGTTGTGCTGGAGGGATTAGCAAACGGAGCTTCCGTTATCTGTTCGGATTTAGTGGGTGCAAAGCTATTCTTACCAAAAGAAAACATTTTTAAGCATAATGATGCTGAATCGCTTGCAGAGGCAATCCGCAATTACGATTGCCATGTGAAAATAAGCGAAGATGCAGTGTCGATAAAAAAACATAGTGAAGCAATAATGAGGGAAATATATAGGAAATGAAAAAAATACTGTTAGTGGCGTTTTCCTGTCAACCAGGCAAAGGAAGCGAACCTGGCGTTGGATGGAACTGGGCTTTGCAGGCAGCCAAAACCCAGGATGTCTGGGTTTTGACCAGAAGCAAAATGAAAAAGTATGTGGAACCTGCCATTCCGGAAGAACTAAAGGAAACCTTGCATTTCCTTTATGCGCCATCATCAAGAGGCTTGAGAAAAATAACGATTTATTTTGAATATCTGGCGTGGCAGCATACAGCATATCGATATGCAAAAAAGTATTGTCAGAATATAGCATTTGACTATGTTTGGAATATCACCTTCGGGAACATGTTTCTGCCTACCTATATGTATAAACTCGGACTTCCGTTTATTTGGGGACCTATTGGCGGGGCAGAGCAAGTCCCCAGGAAATTCTGGGGACATTTTCCTTTGAAAAAAAGACTTGTTCACATGGTGAAATATTGGATGGGGCGGCACATAAACGTTCTTCCTTGGGTGTGGAGTCCTGCTAAAGCTGCATCAGTAATTATTGCCAGAACTCAGGCGACAAAAGAATTGTTTCCGCAGCATATGCAAGATAAGGTCGTTGTTCACTTAGAGGCGTGTGTGGATTTAAATAGAGATTTTTACTTTGGCGCTGATACACCACCACAGCTAAAGAAAAGTAAGGGCATAAATTTACTTTATACCGGAAGAATTATTGACATAAAAAACATTCCGATGTTGGTCTCTATTATGAAAGACATTGTGAAGGAATATCCCGAGTGCAAGTTGCACATTTTGGGCGATGGAGATGAGCGTGCAGAGTCTGAAAGGCTAGTGGAGGAATATGGACTTCAGAAGAACGTCGCCTTCTATGGAAATATTCCACGTGCAAACCTTTTGAAAGCAGTTCAGGAATGCGATGCATTTGTGTTTCCGTCTTTGAAAGAAGGCGCTCCGTGGTCTCTGCTGGAGGCAATGGCATTTAGAAAACCTATTGTCGCATTTGATTTAAATGGAATGCATGACACATTGTCTTCGGAAAGTGCAATTCTAGTGAATATAGACGGAATGACCCCTTCAGAATCAAGAACAGAATTTTATAAAGGAATAAAAAGGCTGCTGGAGCTATCTGATACGGAAAGCTGCAGCATGGGTGCAGCAGCGTATAAAAGACTCGAAACTGTTCATTCAGCAGATGGTGTGAAAAAATATATAAAATATATAATAGATGGTGCCCTATGAAAAGAAACGAAAGCGTAGCATGTGTTATTCTGAATTATAACGATGCTAATACGACGATTTCTTTGGTAAAAAAAATCGAAAAGTATGAGTCCATTGATTATATTATTGTTGTTGATAATTGCTCAACGGATGATTCCTTGGTAAAGCTGGAAACTCTGTCAAATTCAAAAGTGAAAATTTGTGAGTCTCCTAAAAACGGCGGCTATGGCTTTGGAAATAACTGTGGGGTACAATTTGCCAAAGACTGTTATTCTGCAAAATATGCGCTGATTGCAAATCCGGACGTTGAATTCGATGCCGACCTTGTTGATACATTGAAAGACAAAATAAGGAAGGATGCAGATGTTGCTGTTACGTCGGCAAATCAAAGAGCGGTGGATGGTCAGACAAAAAAATCGGGCTGGATGCTGCCGGGAAATGTAGAAACAATACTTCATGGAGAAGTCTTTCTTGGAGTTATTTTAGATAAGATAAGCGATGCGAAATTAAATAGAACAAATTCGCAAAATGGCTGGATATATGTTGATTGCGTTGCAGGATCCTTGCTAATGGTTGAAGTAGATACGTTCCTTGCCGTTGGTGGATATGATCCGGAAATGTTTCTTTATTGTGAAGAATCGACACTTGCAAAAAAGATGAAGGTATATGGTAAAAAGACGGCCCTATGCACATCGAAAAGCTATCTCCATAATCATAGTGTAACTATTTCGAAAAATTATAATGTAAAAGGACAACGTACACAGCTCCTGAAAAGTACCTTGACGTATTTGAATAAGTATTGTGGAGGAACAGCAATCGGGAATTTGATTTGTCAGATTTTCTATAAGCTGGGGACGGCGGAGCTGCTCTTAATTAAAATACTGAAGAAAAGGCGGCAGTAGACAAGGATAATGAATAAAGTTAAGGAAAAGAAGTTCTCTACTCCTTTATTATTATTGCTTCTGGCGAGTGCAGTAATGAATGAATATTTACAGTGGATTCTCTTCCTGGTATTACTTTTGTGGTATACAATATCAAACCTACGTCACTTTTTTGTGCGGAAAATGCCAGGAGGGTTCTTTCTATTTTGCCTTATATTTCAATGTTTTTTTGTTGGTGCACTTATTTACAGACCGGGTGCTAGAGGCTATTGGCCGTTTCTGCGAGATATAATTATTACAACCAATATGGCGCTCTGCTGGTATGTGGCAAGTATTGCGGTTGATACACTGAAAACAGATGGAGCAGCGGTCTATAGAACAATAATTCTGTTTTCCTTTATCATGTCACTGTATAGCATCGGCATTAGATTTGTAAATGGCACAACGGATTATTCCACGTTCTTGGAAAGCGGTGGTATAAGTGGATTTATCGTTTCCATTTCGCTTTATTTGATGCTGTTTAAGCCTTCTAGTATAGAGAACTATTACTTTGGAAGGCTCGTGGATTTAATAATCGAATTAGCAATTGTATTGGCGTTTGTATTTTCATTTTCCCGAACAACACTTATTATTTTTTTGTGCTTGATTTTATGTGGCGAGTTTGACAGTATGTCAGCGTGGGGAAAAATAGTACTCATGCTTGCATTAGGTGCTATTGCCTTGTCTTATTTCACACCGGAGATTTTGGATACTTTCCTCAAGAAAGTCATGCGGTCTGTTACAGAAATATCCGCCTCGAATCGTTGGGATGATTATAATATTGTTATGAACTGGCGAGGCTACGAAGTGCACCGAGCTGAGTTGGCTTATGGAAAATATACAGTACTTGAAAAAATATTTGGTAAAGGCTTCGGTGCAACAGTTGACGTTGGACAGTATGCGTATCTTGTGACGTCAGAAAGCGCACTTCCATTTCTTCATAATGGCTATTATACAACGTTGATAAAAGGCGGCGTTGTGGGAATCGTTTTAACTATCGGCTATTACTGCTTTGCTATATATCATTATGTGAAACTTTCTATCCCCAAGTATGAAAAAAGATTGGCGATTGGAATTATTATAGCAATGGTTGTTTCGATGGCTGTAATACATGGTTTCTTTTGGGGCGGTGCAAAGTTTATAGTATTTTTGGTGTTAGTAATTGCGGAGAAAAGGAGTACACGTGGCGAAATCCTTGTCAAGAAATTTTAGTGTTTACATGCTAAAAAACCTCGTTTCAATTGCTGTTCCTCTAATAACGATTCCTTATGCTTCACGTGTTTTGGGTCCATCAGGAATAGGAGACGTTCAGTATGTACAATCTTGGATTTCATATTTTTCTTTGATAGCTGGTCTTGGAATATCATCATATGCTGTTAGGGAAGGCTCAAAGCTAAGAGATGAATATGAAAAATTGCAGTCTTTTAGTTCAGAAATAATTGAAATCAGTGTCCTATCAACAGCGGTAGCATATGTAGCGCTTTGGATCTTTCTTAGAACAGTAGAGAATTTAAGGCCGTACACATTTTTATTTGTGGTTTGTAGTCTGCTGGTTGCTGCAACGGGACTGAATACAGAATGGATCTGTACAATTTTCGAGGATTATGATTATATTTCTAAGAGATCTATTCTGTTTCAATTGGTGTCTGTTGTTATACTGTTCCTGCTTGTAAAACAAAGAAATGACACCATACAATATGCAGTGGTTTTGGTGATGCCTACCGCAGCAGCATGTATTCTCAATTGGATTTATGGCAAGCGAAAATTATGCTGGAAGTTTAGGTTTGGACCCAATGCCATAAAAAAGCACATAAAACCTATTATTTGCATATTTGGTGTAGGAATTGCGTCGACTATCTATACCTCGCTAGATTCAACGATGCTTGGATATATTATTGGTACAGATGCAGTCGGAATTTATACGGTTGCGAGTAGGTTGTCAAAATCAGTTCTATCGTTAATAAACGCTTCGTGTGTCGTTTTCTTGCCTCGCTTGTCGTATTATGCAGGAACCAATAAAAGCAAATTCAATGATTTGTCGGCACGAGTTATAAACGCACTCTTACTGTTGGCTATCCCATGTGCTATGGGGCTTTTTACATTATCAAGGGAATTTATAATAATATTCTCAGGCAATGAATTCGAGGCTGCAACTGTCCCGATGCAAATCCTGTCGGCCAATATATTTTTCTCCGCGTTAGATGGATTCCTTGCATGGCAAATCTTAATACCGATGAATCGAGAGAAAAAGCTCTTAATTGCGACAATCGTTGGTATGAGCGTAGATGGCGTATTGAATGCACTTTTAATTCAAAATTATGGAGTTGTTGGTGCGTCAATTGCAACGCTACTTGCCGAAGTATGTGTTTGTGTTATTAGTATTTTCTCTTGCCGAGACTTATTGCAATTTAAGCCAATGATAAAAAATATTTTTCAGTGCTTTCTTGCAACGATTCCATTCTTGCTTATTCACAGATTATGTGTTGTCATCAACTATTCGCTGATGGCATGCGTATTGCTAGCCATTTTCTTGAGCTGTATTGCCTACATAGTGGCACTATCATTATTGAAAAACGAAAGCTTCTTCGATTTGACCAGAGAAATTAAAAAGCAACTTGAGACTAAGATGATGAAAGTACAAAAGTAACTTTGACTATGAATCATAAAAGATTAGAGGTATAGACTGTTGAATGTTTTAGAAGTTTCCCCCTTGAAAACCCTGATCTTTAATTTCCACTATTTTGGTTTGCGCGGACTGAAATTTCCAGTCTTAGTGTTCAATAACTTTAAACTAAAGAAATGCAGTGGAGTTGTGGAACTGTCAGATTGGAGCTTTGGGGCTGTACGCCTTGGACAACAAATTGTTGGTATCATTGATTGCAAGACTGAAAAAGGAATTTGGTGCATGGGGGGGGAAAAGTGACATTTGAAGGAAAAGCAAAAATTGGATCAGCGTGTAGAATCATTTGCAACTCAAATGGCAATATAATTTTTGGGGATGGAGTTAATATAACAGGCAGAACTTCAGTAATTAGTGACAATAAGATATCAATTGGAGCAAAATCGTTAATATCCTGGGATTGCCTTTTGATGGATACAGACTTTCACAAAGTAGTTGATAAAAATGAATCAATAAACGAGCGGAAGAATATTGTTTTAGACGAACATGTTTGGATAGGGTGTAGAGCGACTATTCTAGGCGGAACACAAATTCCAGAAAATTCTGTTGTAGCGGCTGGAAGCGTTTTGACCAAGGCGTTTTCGGAAAAAGGTTTACTTCTAGGTGCGAACAATAAGGTTCTCAAGACGGATATCTTTTGGAAGATGTAATTGTTGAAATCAACTTGAATGCTGAATTTTAATGACAAAGGAAAGTACAATGGCAGAAAGAAATCCAAGGATACAATATTATGATTGTGCGCGTGGCATAGCGATGATTCTGGTTGTAGCGTCGCATATATGGGCATTTAATGACACAAGATACATTTTATTTGCTACCACACATAATCCCACGTTCTTTTTCATAAGTGGATCATTAATGGCAGTAAAGGCAACGAAAAATTTCCGGGGGGGGGGTAATTAAAAAGGGAGTATCCCTTCTACTTCCCTATGCTGTATGGGTGGTTATTCTTGCCTCTATATCGTCAATAAGTACCGGGCATTTGATAGGCGGCATAATTACTGCATCAAAAGAGCTTTGGTTTTTTCCTACACTCTTTATTGCTGAAACCGTATTGCTCCTTTGCATTAAATTTTTAAAGAAAAAGAAAGCAATTGCATATTTCGGCATAGCAATATTTTTAATGATGTGTTTTGCATCCTTTAGGCAGGCAGCAATAGCACGAAGACTGCTCTTTTTGGAACTTGTTATTTTGGGCTACTGCATACAAAGTTGTTCGGATAAATCAAAAATTTATGTTTCCTCGCTTGGAGCAGGGTGTTATATATTGTTTATCTTTGCGGCCTATAGGAAATCGTTTTTTACCCAGATAGATAACCTGGTACCTGGATATAAGTTGCTTCTGATTTTTTTACTGTCATTTGCTGGAATGTGTTTAATTCTGTTAGTATCAAGGCTTATGGGTATGACTTGGTGTGGTAAACTTCTCGGCGTAATTGGAAAAGACACCATATACATATATACAATGCACTACGCAATAATGATGCTTATAAATAACATGGTACAACAAAAGCTTTTACTATTGGCAATTTGTCTCGCTGTGCCGATTCTGATTGAATCTATAATAAAGGGGACGACAATTGACAACCTTCTATTCAAACCACAAAAGTTCCAATTTTATAAGTAAATCGTGTAGTGCTGAGGATTAAATCCATTGGACTCTTTTTCAAAAAGACGCGGCACCATTATGCCGTGTCTGAAATTTGTGAAGAACGACCACGAGACTGTGCAGTGGTATTAGAACAACTGAGCCTGGTGAATGAACATTGTTTCCGGAAAGTATCCGAACATAAATGTATAGTAATCGATAAGTGCCTGTGGAGGAATTGAAATGAAATTTTTTGTAACAGGTGTCGGTGGGCAGCTTGGCCATGATGTGATGAATGAACTATTGAAGCGCGGCCATGAAGGTGTAGGGTCTGATATTCAGAAATCCTACAATGGCGTGCAGGATAGTTCTGAGGTAACAAACGCTCCGTATGTGGCGTTAGACATCACAGATAAAGATGCTGTCGAAAAGGTAATCACAGCAGTAAATCCTGATGCTGTGATCCACTGCGCGGCATGGACTGCTGTAGATATGGCAGAAGACGATGACAAAGTGGAAAAAGTCCGCGCTGTCAATGCTGGTGGTACTCAGAATATTGCAAGCGCTTGTAAAAAGCTGAACTGTAAGATGACATACATTAGCACGGATTATGTGTTCGATGGCCAAGGCACAGAGCCTTGGCTGCCAGACTGCAAGGACTATAAACCTTTGAATGTGTATGGCCGGACGAAACTTGAAGGTGAACTGGCAGTGAGCCAGACGTTGGAAAAATACTTTATCGTCCGCATTGCATGGGTATTTGGCCTGAACGGCAAGAATTTTATTAAAACAATGCTGAATGTAGGGAAGACTCATGATACTGTACGTGTAGTCGATGACCAAATTGGCACACCAACCTATACATATGACCTTGCACGGTTGCTGATAGATATGAATGAAACCGAGAAATACGGCTATTATCATGCTACCAATGAGGGTGGTTATATCAGCTGGTACGATTTCACGAAGGAAATCTACCGCCAGGTTGGCTATAATACAAAAGTTTTACCTGTGACTACAGCGGAGTATGGTCTAAGCAAGGCTGCTCGCCCATTCAACAGTCGGCTTGATAAGAGCAAGTTGATAGAGGTCGGTTTTGAACCCCTTCCTACATGGCAAGATGCATTAAGTCGATATTTGAAAGAAATTCAGTAATAGGAGAAATACAATGGGACAAATCAAAGTTGAAAAAAATATAGGTGGAATAAATGGTCTGTGTGTGATCGAACCCTCTGTCCACGGTGATTCTCGTGGATATTTCATGGAGACATATAACGAAAAGGATATGAGGGAGGTCGGCATCGATATCCATTTTGTACAAGATAATCAGTCCATGTCAACAAAAGGCGTGTTGCGTGGTTTGCATTTCCAAAAGCAATATCCGCAGACAAAGCTGGTTCGAGTTGTGCGTGGAACTGTTTTCGATGTGGCCGTTGATTTGAGAAGCAACTCTGAGACCTATGGAAAATGGTACGGTGTGATTCTGTCTGCAGAGAACAAAAAACAATTTTTGATTCCGAGAGGCTTTGCGCATGGTTTTTTGGTCCTGAGCGAGGAAGCTGAATTTTGTTATAAATGCGATGATTTTTGGCATCCAAATGATGAAGGCGGCATGGCCTGGAATGACCCCGAAATTGGAGTAGAGTGGCCGCAGTTAAAGGGAGAGTATAAGGGGAGCGCAAGTGCAGAGGGATATATGCTTGAAGATGGCACTGCGCTCAATCTTAGTGACAAAGATCAGAAATGGTTGGGATTAAAAGAAACTTTTCGCTTTTAAGAAATGCTTATATTAATTGATGCTCTGCAATCTTTTCTTGAAAAGAGAAAGAGATACTATCTTTGTGAAGAAAAAAGTTCCATTTTATTATCTTGAATTTGCTTGACCTTTTCCTTATCTTCCTGCATGGCCTTATCAGTTTTCTGCATTTTTTCCAATTCGGCAATAAGGTCGGAGATTCGATTCTCTGTTTCTGAAACTAGCCTTTGAATTTTCTCCGGCTCAACAAGTTGTGAAATTCCCATTCTATCAAGCTGTGAAGCCGCTCTGCTATAGGCCTGCAGGGCGGCTTCATTTTGCTTGTAGAAGGTATCCTTCTGGGCAAGTGGTTTGGATGCATACTCCAACCAAACAGATTTATAGGTGCGGCACGCCTGCAGATTATGAGCCGTTGCTGCATAAATTTTGCTTTTGGAACGAAGCTCTGCAATCTCGTTGCGGAGCTTCATTTCTTCGCGTTGATATGCACTGATTTGTTTATCAAAGTCAGCAGCTGAATGTAGACCATTATCAGCCATGCTGCCCAAGAGTTTCCCAAGCTCTTGGGCATTTGCAATTCCTGCACGGCGTTCCACATTAGCGACTCGACGGGCCAAACTGCTTTCAGAAGTGCCAACCTGCACCACGCCTCCTAACGACTGCGCTAGTTCAGTGCCGTCGATTGATTTTCGCGTCTTCTCGTTGCCAATTGGCACATAGCTGTACTGCCAACCAGGATATAGACTGATTGCACAGCTCCCTTGCTCGACGTTTCGCTGTACATAGCGTTCCGGAATGAATAACCGCTCAATGTGATATTGCGGCAAATGCACTGTCACTCCGCGCAGGCTCATGGCCATGATTTGATCAGCGGTCAAGATTACAATCAGTGGCTGCGTCAGATTCTCTTCATCGATTTGTCGAATCAAATCAGTGCCCCGAATTGTGCTATGTGTGCCGTCATCGTAAGTTATATCATATGAAAAAGCCACGCCAATGTCGGCAGATACAGACCCATCAGGAGCCGTATGAATATGGCTGTTATCAATCATCAGCTTTGCCAGATTGCCACTTGAGTCATGGATTTGCAGCAGAACACCGCGCTTGCCGGCAGAACATATCTGACGTGACGTGAGTCTGACAGATGTATCATAACTCTGCGGATAGTTTGTAGTCAATTCTTGATATAGCTCTGCAATCGGCGTACTATGATTTGTATCAAGGTTTTCCGATTTATTCTTTATTGTGTTTTCCAAGTCCGCAAGTGTAAATCCATCTCCTAAAGCATCCGCAGGTATCCATGTGCCATCTAAGGTGACAGCCTTATACAAAAGCTGTCCGGATTGCTTCTTTACCCGTATCTTAACCCCCTCGGACTGCAGCAGCTTTGCAAAGTCAGCAAAGGTTGAGACATTCGGAAGTATCTTAGCTATGCGCTCATGAATAAATAGCTGTTCGGCAGCGTTATCTTCTAAGCGCTCCGCGAGGCCGGTATACGTAAACTTGTCGGTATCAGCCAAAGATGTATCTCTGATTGTGCGCCCCGCACCATCCAGCAAGTAAGTCATGTGCTTGCCTCGCTGGCAAACAGAAATGCCCAGTTCCTGCGCCATTTGCAGGAACTGGGCATAATTGGTGGCACGCTCCAGGCAGAAGTTAAGCTTCTTGCGGACTTCAGTGCGATTGCTGGTTGTGCGTTTCTTCTGTACGTAAGTAGGGTAGAGCTGGCCTAGCTGTTGCGGGTCTTTAATAATGGATAACTGTGCTTCCATACACAGCCGATCCGAGATACTACGGATTTGCTGCGCGGTGCGGTAGGGAACAGTGCGCAGCTTTTTGTAATCATAAAAAGAAACGGCATTGATAATGATGTGGTTATGGATTGAGTCCTTATCGATATGGGTGGCAACGACAAACTCGAATTTTCCATCGGTAAATTCCATTGCAAGCTTGCGACCTAACTTGTGGGCCAGCTCCGGCGTGACGGCATCATCCGGTGAAAAGGATTGAATGAGATGGTAGGCGAGATTCCCTTGTTTTTTCGCACTTGTATTTCGTGCTTTGCGCGCCATTGCTGCAGTAATGGAAAAATCAAGCACAGCAGTCTGTGGGGCAGTATTGTAACCTGAAATCAATTCCTGTCCATCAGTTTTGTCAGGATTTTCTATGTAGTTGATTGCATCGCCAAGTCGAACTTTTACCGCATGAATTTTGGTGATAGCCATAGTAGATTCCTTCTATGTTAGAAACAGGTGAAGATTGCCACTCAGGGCTTGGTGAAAATCATCAATAACAGACAAAAACGAATAGCTATTTTCACATGCCCACTTGCTAAAAATATGATTGGATTTTGCATAGTATTCCGTTGCATACATATTAGACTAGTTTTCGCAGAGCTTTCACCAATCGTTCCTGATAGAGCGATTTCAGCTGTAAATATTCACGCCGCAACTGCTCAACATCATTGGTGGTAACAGATTGATTCGTGTTGCAGCGTTTAGCCACTTGGTTAATGTTACCTGAGATATGACTCAAGCTAGATGAGATTTCTTTTATAACAGAAAAATCATAATGCTTGACTTTACCGGTAAGCAGCATTTCCCGACAAAAAGCCGAAAAATTCGGCATATCACTTTCTGTCATTTTTGCTGCTACAGATAGCCATTCATCATCTGTGAAGTATACTGGCTTGCAAATAGGCCGTGTTCGATTAGTAGTGGACAAAGCAAAATTCTCCATTCTGCATCTTTGCTGATTACTGTAAAACGGGTTTTAGGGTGTCCCCTAAATGGCGCATGTGAATTTCACATGCAATGCTTGCTAACGTTCGCTTTCGCTCACGTTACCCCTTCGGGCCGCCCCGGCGGCTCTTCTGGCGAAACCAGAACAGCCCGGCTCCGATAAAAACGATGGGCAAAAAGTCCAGCACATTCCAGAACGGATTTACTGACTTTTTGCTCTGCTGTACAGGTTGAGAAGAGGTTGGCTCTGGTGTCGGCGTTGCAGACGGCGCAGCGGCAGCTGGTGCATTATAGGCTGCCGCTCGCTGTACAGTGGTGTTCTCGTCATGGCTGGGCGTACTCAAATCGGCGTCTGGATTTTTTGTGTCCGTTACTGTCAGGTGAAAGCTTGCGCCGTCATCGGTATTCAGCTCCTTCTGCTCGCACTCGAACTGGTAGCGCTCCGCTGCATCGCCTGCAACACGGGCAGATAGAAGCGCATACAGTCCGCTGTCAGCTTCCGTGCAAACGGCGGCCAGCTGATTGGATTCGTATACATCCAGCGCGTATACTGTACCGCTGTACAGGTTCTGCAGGTAGACGATACAGTGTTGGAAAAAGCCGACTGGTGCCGTCAGGTATGCGCTGACCTGGGCTGTTGTTGGCTGATAGTCGGCGGGCGGCTGGCGCAGCGGCAGCTGCGTATAATAACGTGTCTGCCCGGTTACTTCCGTGAACCAACTCTCACCTGCAAACTCATATTGCAACTCATACTGACCACCAGCCTCGACCTGCAAAAAGGTGGTGCCGTCAACCTCGCGCAGCGGCCAATCGTTTAGAGCATCGTATTGAACAGCGGCATTGCAGTAATAGGTGCCCTCCGGCAACGTCACAGTCTGGCTATACTGGTTCAAGCCGTTCAGCGTTACAAGAACAGCGTCCGTGTCGTTGGGACCGCTGCCCAGCGTAATCAGCACGGAACGCTCCTGCAGCTCCGCGGGAACATCTACCAAGGATACCGCAACTTCGCCGTTTTCCGCCGCATGGCAGGGCGGTGCCAGCGCCATGACAAACGAAACCAAAAGCAAAATCGTCAGAACTCTTTTCATGAAAAGCGCCTCCTTAAAATCCGGCATAGGTAAAGTAATGGCAACCGCGGCTCTCCATCCATGCGTTGGACATGTTTACGCAGACGCCGTAGCCATAACAGCATTCGATCCACGCGCCGCCGCCAAGCGCCATCTGCACATGGCCTTGCTCTCCGCCAGCGGCATAGACGACCCGCAGGTCGCCCGGCTGGACCTCGGCGGGGGAGATTGCCCGCAAGTCACCGGTATAGCCATAGGCGGCTGTATTACCTGCCGCAAACGGCAGCCCCAGCGCCCAATAGCAGTACTGCACAAAGCTGGAGCAGTCCAAATTCATCCCGACGCTGGCATTGCCGGGGCTGCCGCGCAGCGACGAGGGCTGACCGTACACAAAATGACCTTGGCAGCTAATGGCAAAGGTTACGACCTGCCCGCGCGCAGTGTCGGGGTCAATGTTCAGTCCGGCCAGCAATGCCTGCAGCTCGTCAGCAGTCAAAGCGGAGCCTACCGAACGGCACTTGATGCCGTCAGACGCGCCGTACAGTGCTTCCCAGTCCATGCGATACAGCAGGGATGCCCATTCCACGTTGCCATAAGTATCCGCGCCGTTCTCATACCAGCCATTGAAGCCCGCCGCGCCGGGCGGCAGCGTTATAGTTTTCGTAAAACGTGCAGTGACCGCATTGCCCGCATACGCATTGCCGTACTGGTCCTGCTTGATGACGGTACGTGTCAGCGTGCCGTCGTTGCTGCTTGCGGCCAGTGCTTCCAGGTTGCCCGTGCCGCCGTCCGCACCATTGGGGGCTTCGGTTTCCGGGTCAGCATAGCGGTCATAGCCGGTCAGGTAAATTGTGCAGTTCAGATCATAGTGGCCGTACTGGCCGTCGTGCAGCTCTCCGGGACACCATGGGATAGCGGTTGCGTTGGCAAAGGTCACGGTATAGTCCTTCGTCATGACCTCGTCGCCGTCGGTGGTTTCTACTGTAAAGGTGGCGGTGCGCTCATTCAGGGGATAGAACCAATCGTTCGGCTCGCCCTTGTAGAGATTCGCACTTTCATCCAGCACGATGCTGCCGGTGCAATCCTCTGCGGCAATTTTACCGTCGACAACTTGGGTGTAGTCATCCGGCAGGGTACACAGCTCTGACTGCGTGGCCCCATCCGGGAAAATGATAGGAAAAAAGACGGTCACATCGTGTGTGCCGTCCTCGATCCATTCAGGGCGACTGCTGCCTTCCGCGTGGTCATCGCTCCATTCCCATATTCCGTTGTGGTAGTGCCCGCATTCTTCGTTGCCTTGGGCACAAGTGTGCGTTTCGCATCGATACTCTGTGATGGTCACGGTCTCGCCCTCGCTGCGGTAGCCATTGACGCAGCCGCCATAGCTGATGCAGGAGTAGGGCGCTGACTCCCGCGCGGTAATTTCCATGCCGTAGGCTGTCAGGGCGCGGCAATATTGGGTAAATGGTACGTCGTCCGTAAAAGCCGAAAGCTCCTGTGAACTGGGCCAATCCTGCTGATAATAGACCGCGGCCATCGAGATGATCTCCGCCGTATCGTTATAGATGCCGTTGGCGTAGCTCCATGTGACGCCATGCTGCATATTGTTGCTGCGCTGGCCGGTCAGCGTGTCGTAGCCGTAAGGATTGCCGTTGGGGTCAACATCGTTACGAAAGGCTCTGCGCAACTCGTCAGTGGCGGCTTCGTTGCGGTAGGTATTGATGCTTTCGATAAGCTGCTGAATATCCTCCGGTCTGTCGGCACACAGTACGCTGGTCGTTGTAGTACCGCCCATCTGGCCTAGCAGCCCAATAATCAGCAACAATAGAATGATTACGCCACAAATAAGCGCCGTCCTGCCGATAGAAGCAAGCGCTTTGACAGGATGGGCAAAGAACCGTGCAACCTTGATAATGCTATGACCGGCCTGAAAGCCTGTATTACTGATGATACCCGGCGCACGGTCAGCAAAATCATCCGCACTGGTCGAGAAGGTCTCTGCATAGTGCAGAGCGGTACGTGCACCGGCAGAGCCGATTTGTACCGCAGAGCTTCCCAACTCCATCCGCAGCACGTCGACGCCTGTGTGTAGGACCTCCTCGGCGGTGCGCGTGCCGTCATGCACATCCTTGATGCCCTTCACGGCGTAGCTGCCCAGTATGCCGACGTCCTCCGCAGCAGTCCCGAGAAACGTCTCCTGCATAATCAGTTCCGCCGCCGCGCCGTGCACACCGAGATCCTGCGCTGCATCGCTGGTAAAGTCCTCTTGGTAGCTGACCAGCCCGCCTGCACTCGTGATGCCGTGCGCTGCGGCTGATGTGCCGCGCATGGCAGGGGAGCGGTAGCCGTTTGTCTGCTGATTGCACAGCAGTTCGTAGTAGGCATTGCTGCGGCTGGCACGGGGCGTATTGGTGCCGGTGATATATTTCCGGTTGCCTTCGGCGGGAGATGATAAGCTTTCTGCTACATCATCTCTATCGTCTGAAATACTATTTTTCGTTTCACTTACATAATCGTCATTTGATAGCAGTGATTCGGCTTGCTTTTCAGTATTATCCAGCAGTTCCTCGCCGTTTGATGCTTCATCTACCTGATTGTGCAGGCTTTCCGATATGTCAGTATCGGTATGGAATAAAGGTTTGTCGCTATAATTTTGCGTGAATAGTTCTGACATGGCAGACTCCGTGAGGTTATTTTTAGAGATGTGCTGGTGTAAGCATAACGCATTAAGACTTCCGATTAGGAGATGTATCCATCAGCCTGAACAGCTCGGTATCCTTCGGAAAATCGTTGTTGAAGGGCACCACCGTCTTAGACACGATCAGCAGTCCGCTGCCGACCTCTGCATTCTCGATGTACCGCTTTTCCTCGTTGGAAATGTGAAGCAGCCGAGCCAGATCGTTGGCATCGTCGGGAGACTGGTTCAGCAGCTTGATATATCCGCAGTCGGACAGCATTCGGCGCGCGTCCTCGTTGTCCAGAACCGAACGCACGTGCTGGGTGATGGAGGTCAGAATCGCACCCCACTTGCGGGCGCGGCTGGACAGCTGAAAGTAAAAGTCCGTGCAGTCCTTGTTGCCCAGCAACTGCTGGAACTCGTCGGTAAACACCCATGTGCGGCGACCCAACACGCGGTTGCGGGTGATGCGGTTCCAAACCTGATCCAGCACGGTCAGCATGCCGATAGATTGCATCGATTTGCCCAGCTTGACCGTATTAAAGCAGATGCAATGATTCTGCACGTTCACATTTGTCGGGTGGGCAAACAGGTCCATGGAGCCACTTACATATAGCTTCAACGCCGTAAGCAGTGGCTTGACTTCCTCTCCCTGCAGCGCAAGATTTCTATAAAAGTCGTGTAGCGTTGGCATTTCCTCGCGCTTGGGATTTGCCATATAGCGCTGATAGGTCAGGCCGGCAGCTACATCAATAAAGGTTCGCTCCTGGGGCGACAATTTGGAGCTGTGCAGAATCAGCTGGCAGAAATTCTGCAAGAACTGACTTTTCAGTCGGATGGGGTCCTCATCGTCGCCGTAGTCCTCGGTAATGTCCATGGGATTGATATGGGAGGGGCTGGACGCGGAAATGTCAATCACTACGCCACCCATGGCTGTAACGAGATGCGTGTACTCCTGCTCCGGGTCGATGAGAACAATATCATCATCTGGCCAGCGAAGCATGATATTGGTGACCATCTGCATTACGGAGAAAGACTTGCCGTAGCCGGTCATGCCCAGTACCATACCGGCAGGGGCGGGCAGCAGCTTGCGGTTACACAGTATCAGATTCTTACTGCGGGCGTTGATGCCCTCGTACAGTCCGCCCGGCTGGAACAGTTCCTGTGTGGTGAACGGAACATAGATGGCCGTGCTGACGGTTTCCAGCGTGCGCTCCAACCCGAGCCATTTCTTGCCAAGCGGCAGCATACTGTTCATGGCGTTGCGCTGCTCATACAAAATGCAGTCAAAGCGGCAGGTCTGCTGCTGTACGGTGCTGCAAATGCGCCGCACGCGCTCGTCCAACTGCGCATTGGAATCGCCATAGGTGTGAATGAGGATGCAGACTTTGAAGATTTTTTGGTTTTTGGTTGTAATGTCATCCATCATCTGCTCTGTGTGGTGCATTTTGGATTTCAGATCATAGCTCACAGCTATGCTGGCAGGCATATTTCGCTCGCGTGCTTTGGCAATGGCATCGTATTCTTCCTTGTGCATATAGGCAAGCTTTTTCTCAATTTCCTGGACAGCTTCTGCCTGGTCCATAGCGTCAACATGCATTGTGATGACGTGGTCAAAAGGAAGCTCCGATAGCATAGAGAACAAACCGTTCTTCATTTCCGGTGCTATGCCCCGCAGATACATTGTCTTGCCGATTTTATCGCCAAACTGATAGCGGTCACGGTAAACGGCGCGCGAGTCGTCGTGCTCCGGGTGCCAGTTGTAAGAGCTGGGTGAAATAAAATCCTTCGTAGTAAGGTCATCCTCAGCCAGCAGCCAGTCATAGGAAAAGCTCATTACCTCATTGGGCCGCATGATACCTTGTAACAGGCTCAGGCGCTCAATGCCGGACAAGATGCGTGTACTGCTGCCCATACGCTTGAAGTGATCGGCAATATCTGCAGCACGGTTCTCCAGCTGCTCTTTCGCCTGCTGGTAATTTTCGGCGTGCAGGCTGAAGGTGACGTACTTTTCACGAATCAGGCCATTTTGACCGCGCAGTGCTTTTTCCGCCACGACTTGGTTCATCTCCTCGGCATAGCGGTCACGGTCATTCCCACGCAGTAGCAGGAAGGTGTCGCGGCGAAACTGCTCCTCGTCCATGCTGCGGGTGACAAGGTTGATCTCCAGATGCAGCGAAGGATCGAAGTAGTTCAAAAACTCGCTGTATTTCGTGAAAATGTTCTTTTGCTCCTCCAACATGGCGATTTGGAAGTTCACATCGGTGAACGCCATCGTCATCGAGAAATGTCCCGGCTCCACCTCGCAGATGCCATCCTGCGACATACTCAGGTATTGCAGGCAGTCACTGGCTTTCTGTGGCGCTTTGCGTGCGGCAATGCGCTTTTTTGCATGCTTTTCGGCTTTCTTTAACTGCTTTGCGTGCTGCCGCCGTTCTTTGGCGGCTTTCCTTTTTTCTCGTTTTAACGATTTCTCCTGTGCGCGCAAAGACTCCAACACACTCGGTTCGATGGGCAAGTCGGCGTGCTTTTTTGGTAAAAACATAATTTTTCTCCTGACGGGGGCAGACTGCGACCTCGGCGGGGCCGCAGTACCATGCCCAGTAGATTTTTACAAGCTTTTCAAACGGATATCCGTTATGGTTGATAAAGCCCAGCCCAAGAAAGGGGAGAACTTCTACCATTACGATGTAGGAAATCAGCTGAATATCCAGCTGAAGCCATTGCAGACAAACGAAGCAGCTTGCTATGGCCAGCACGGCAGCGACACCAAAGCAGGCCAGCTGGCGCAGTGAAAGCCCGAGAAAGAATTTCTCGTGATATTCCGTGATTTCGAGATTGGTTTTTGTTGAGAGCATAGGTGAACTCCTCCATTAAATGGCGCTGGTGATGGCTTTGGTGAACCGTCCGCTCATAAACACGGCCACCAGCAGAATAACGGATTTGCCCAGCATGGCCCAGGCCTGCTCGGTAATGTCACCGCCACTGCCCAAGGAAGCTGTCAGGGCAGGGTAGAAGCCAATGACAAGATAGAGAACGGCCCCTTGCAGCGCCACCGCCATGTAGTTTTTCAGGAAGTTTACAGCAATACCATGTAGCTCCCGATAGCAGAGCGTGGCAATTGGCAGGGAAGCCAGGGCATTATAAACGTACAGCTCAATGAAACGGGCCGCAACGATGGTATTGATCACAATGTTGACAAGACGCAGCATCCAGCTTACGACCATAAGCTCCATGGCCACAGGCATATTACCGATGCCGCCCGGCAGTGCGCTGATTGCATTTTCGATGTCGACCTCGGTGTTGACCTGTCCGCTGCCCACATAACCGGCTATGCCGTTTGTCACCGTGGCCGCTACCTCAAACATCGCATTTAGTATTTCAGTGGAGTGTAGAACAGCCCAGCGGCAAAGCGTGATTTTCAGCATGACCAGCGCCACCTGCTGAATCGTAAAAGCTGTGCTGCCGCCGTTCATGGCTATGGTCTGGGTGAAATTGTACAGTTCCAAAACCATAAAAAGTGCCAGAACGGTAAGTGCAATCGGCATGACTACGCCGGAGCTGATAGAATCTGCATAGCCGGCCAAGGTGCTGTTCCAATCGGTCAGACTGCTCAGCAGACCAGAGTTCTGCCCCATAGCATTTATGGTGGCCGAAATACCCGCCAGTTGGCTTCGTATCGTATCCTCAAAAATAGCGCATACCTCCCATCAGCTGACCGTCAGCGTGCCAAAGTAGGTAGCAACAGCAATGATCAGCACGCCGCCTGCAATCGACCATGCACCGCTGCTGATGCCGGGGCCGTTGTGGTCCTTGAGGTTCGTGCCCAGTGTGACAGCGCCGAAGAGCAGCAACAGGCCACCTGCAAAATTGACAACATTCGTGATAAGAGAAGTGATTGTAGATACCATTTCCATGTGATTTTCCTTCTTTCTGTTTATGTGTCAGACTCGTCATCGTCGAGTTCGATGTTGTTGATTTCCTGCACATTTTTCATAAAGGCTGCAAAGTTATTTTCTGCGCGCCTCTCGTAGCCGAAGGGACGATGCCCCTCTTTTTCTACCAATGCGTAATTAGGGTGCTTTTTAAGATCAAACTTGTAAGAGTAAAATGGCACAACACCGGAAATCATCAATAAACAGCGATTTCGCGGCATGGTGCGTATTTCTTCCGGTGTCATAAGATCACGGCTGGCTACCTGATAGTTCTTGGAAAAGGAGCCCTGTGCGCCGAGGTTCTCTGTGGTGTTCAGCACCTCTATGGTCCGTTTGCCCAGCTGTTTACCGAAGAACTCCAGCGACTCCGGGTTATTGCCGCCGCCAAGCACAAGCTCTGAATCACAGTTTTCCAGAATCGTGCCCCAGTCATCACCGTACTGAGATTTCAGCTGTGCGATTGACTGGTAAATCAGGGTACATCCGATATTTCGGCTGCGGATGGTGCTGATCAGAATCTGGAAGTCCGGAATCATGCCGATGTTCGGAAACTCATCTAAGAGAAACCGCACATGGCGAGGCAGGCAGTGATCTTCACGATTGTCTGCGGAATGCACAAGAATCTGAAAGCATTGCTGGAACATGACCGCTGCCAGAAAGTTATAGGCTGTGGTGGTGTCTGGTGTGACAACGAACAGCGCGACCTTTTTGTCGCTGGCCAGCTCTTCCAGATGAATGGTATCATCTTCGCAGATCTTCATGATGGAAGGAATATTGAACGCACTCATACGCATACCGAGAGATACATCAATACTCTGTGCGGTTTTGTCCGGTGCCATATGGTACAGTCCATATTGGCGCGCTGCAAATGATGCAGGCTTTTCCATAGCCAGGTCTTCGAATATATCGTCCAACTGGCTGCGTCCCTGTGGTCCGTAACGATGCTGCATCAGCACAAAAAGCTCCATCACGCTGTTCATATTGTGCATCTCAGGTGGTTGCTCAAAATATACATAGGCAAGCAACGCTTCCAGCAGTGAAGTAGAGCCTTCTTCCCATATCGGGTCGGCTGTGTTTTTCTGGCGCGGGTCCTCTTTCATATTTTTGATAAGATTCTTGGCAACAACCACAATGTCATCCGTGTCATGGATGTACGCAAACGGATTGTAGTGGTCGGACTTGTCACGGTCCTTCAGGTTGAACACTTTCACATCATAACCTTGCGATACCAGAACATTTCCGTAGGTGTCAAGCAGTTCGCCCTTCGGATCGCTGAGAACGTAGTTGCTGTTAAACTGCAATAGTTGCGGACCTGCAACGCTGTAGCTTTTGCCGGAACCGGATGGACCGAACACGATGACGTTCTTGTTGCGGTTGTAGTTGTTCTCCGCTGTTACCGGCATCTTCATGGCAAGGCTCAGGGACTCTGTGGCCGTAAGGGGAATATTCTCGCTTGCCTTTTCATGGAGAAATGGCGCAATGTCCGCCGCTGTGCCCCAGCGGGCACTGCCGTACTCCTTCTGCGGCACCAGCCGATGACCGCTGTACTTTATGCAGAAATAAGCAAGACCCGCCAGCAGAATAGCCCCAACACCACAGCCCACAGGGATCGGCGCAGAAGATAGCTGCAAGGGATGCAGTACAATTTTGCTAAGATTTACCGCAGCGGCCAGCCTTTGCGTGACCGTTCCGACAGCTGACACATAGAGAAGTCCCACCCGGTTGCCCAGCCAAAAGCAGCCCAGACTTGCAGCAAGACAGATCAGAATTTGCTTTGTGCGCTGTTCCTTCATAGCCGCTCACCTCGCTCCTGCGCCGGCGGCGGGCGGTGCTGGTTCAGCTCCTTCGTGCGCTGCATAGCCCGTTCGGACAACTCCTGCAGCAGACTGGTGGGACGTTCCTTACCGCGCGCAGCAATGCAGTTTTCAATGGCGGTCTGGATGCGGTCCACGTCCTGCCCCTTGAACCACAGGTTCAGCTGCCCGGTGTCCTTGTCCTTGGTAATGGCAAAGTCCACCGAGTATTCCTTGAGCTGCCGCCTGACATAGGGCAGCGTTTTGTCGTTCAGCTCCACCGAAGCGAGAGCTTGCGACTGCCGATTCAGTGATTGAATTGATTGCTGCCCATACTGCCGCGCTTGCAGCATACTGGCAACCGCCTGCAATATCCCAAAGATGCCCTGCCCGGCAAGCTTGGCTGCGTTGATTTGCACCCGGATGGCCGTTTCTTCTACCATACGGTATCACCTTCGCTTTCTCCGTAATAAAATTTCAGCCTCACCACGGCAGTGGAGCGCCGGTGCGTCGGGCGTATGCTTCGATTCTTTTTCCCAACCTGTATTGCTGCAAGCGGTCCGGCAGGCTGTATTCCAGTGTGCGGACTTTTACATGGTGCTTCATTGCACACTTGAAAAAGGCATACAGGTACCGCTCCTTGCCGCTGATCTGGCGCATACGGCTGACATACACGCAGTTGACCTTGCTGTCTCTGATACTGCGCAGCATACTCTGATACCCGTCGCGCAGCGGGCCGTGCCCTTTATAATCGATGCTGCCGCCGACTACCGTGCAGCCGTCGTCACCGGCCTGCCTGCAGCAGGCATCGTAGCTCGCGCGGGTCGCTGCGCAGTCACCGGGAATGCGCGCATACACCCATGTACGGAGCTGCTTTTCTTGATTTTGCATTATCTCTCTACCTCCAGCTCTTGGTCATAAAAACTCAATTGCTCGCCTTCTAATCGGAACCGCAGGTCCAGCTCGTCAAATGTGAAATTCCGATTGAAACGTTCCGTCGCCTTATTCGGTGCATCCTGCAATTCCAGCATCAGCTGCCACAAGTCAGGATGCGCCCGGTACAGATGCCGCAGCTCGGTCATGGACGCATTGGGGCAGAACCAGCACCCGCCGCGGTGGCTGTACTCATACAGCGGCGACAGCAGCCCCTCCTGCCTGCACATGGCAAATGCATCCTGCTCTGTCACGCCGTACTTTGCCATAAGGGAAACCTGGTCAGGCTTTAGCCGCTCCAGTCTGATAGGCTCATCCGCGGCAATCCCTAAATAGGAAACTGTACCCGGCGGTAAGCTCTTTTTATAGGCTTCCAGTGGCGGGACCTTGCAATCTCGTTGAATTACACAGCGCCCAGCTAGCGGAAAAGCGGCAAGCTTTCCCTGTGCATTGCCGCGGCTCACCACATGGTAAAAGCAATCCAGATACGTCTTTTCAGCGTGCAAAACCCTTGTGGGGATGCCGCGCTTTTCAAAGTACGGAATTGCCGTTTCATAGATAAACTTGGTATGCTCGGGCAGCTCGCCGGAAATCTCCTTGCTGAACATGACCTCAGTGTATATGATTTCGTCCAGCGGTTCGCCATGCTGTAGGGCCAGCAGCGCAGTTGCATTGCTGTCTTTGCCGAAGCTTGAACAGATGATATGTTTCATATTACTCACCAATAAAAATAGGGCGGCCCGCGAGAGTCGCCCATACCATGTACGTGTTTCATAGGCTTTTAGTGCTCACTCTCATCCATTTTGGATTTGCGGCGCTTGTATGCAAAAATACCGAAGCCGACGATAGACCCAAACACCGCCGCCGAAAGCAGCGCAAACGGGAATACATCGCCCGTTTGGGGAATAACCGGCATCGGCGCAGGCGTTGCCGTGGGTGTGCTTGCCGGTGCAGGCGTAGGCGTGCTGTTCGGCGTCGGCTGCGGCGTATTGCTCGGGGTGTCCTCATGCGGTGTTTCCTCGGGGATGTGAGCATCCTTCATAACGACAGTCTGAAGCTCACCGGTGGGCAGTACAGTAAAGGTAATGCTTTCCGCAAGCTGATAGCCATTGGGGGCGGTGATCTCGGTCAACGTGTAGTCACCGGCAGGCAGCTTTTCAATATAGTGGGGCTTGTCCTCGGAAACCCACTGTGCAACCGTGTTGCCGTCCTTATCCTTGATGACCAGCTCAGCGCCGGGCAGCTCTTTACCTGTGGCAATGTCAACCTTGGAGATTTGTACCCTGGTAATATCATCCCGCATGACCACCGTGGCATCGTCCAGCAGCTCCCATTCCTCCCAGGGGATAAACCAGAGCTTTTTCTTGTCCTTCAGATAGTAGACGTCAGCCTCGTCCAGCTCGTGGCTGTCAGCATCTGTTTTGCGTTCCAGGCGGAACACAATGTCATCAGCAACGGCATACCCATCAGCAGGACGCTTTTCTGTCAACGTGTATTCTTCGTCAAAATGCAGCCCCGTCACACGGTGCGGCGTATCGGTAGATACCCAGGTGTCCACAACGTTGTCCTTCGTATCCTTGATGATCAGCGTCGCACCGGGCAGTTCCTCGTCGTTGGTCAAATCGCGCTTACTCACCCACATTTCAGTAGGCTTGTTGGTGCAGGTGCTGTCCAGTACCTGCAGAACCTCACCGTCATAGGTGAAGGTGACATCCATCTCTGCATCGTTGAGATAATAGCCCAGCGGTGCGCGCAGCTCGCGGATAAAGTAATTGCCGCTGTTGGTCGAGGCATCCAGCCGGTCACTCTGGCCGTACCACTCGCCGCGGATGGGAACATCGCAGTTGAAATAGGTGTAGCCATCCGCGACGGTCTCGGGACTGGTGGAAATCAAATCACCGGCAGAGAACAGCTTGTTGCCGTCCACGTCGTAGATGTCATCACGGGTGTACAGGTTGAACACAGCACCTGCCAGATATTTGCCGGTTTCCTGATTGATCTTGTACACACCCACGCGGGCATGCTCACGGTCATTGTAGAAACAAAGCGTCTGCTGCCCGGCCAGTTCCGTAGAGGCTTCCGATGCGCGTACAACATCAAAATGCTGTTCACTGTCGCCATTCTTGATGATGCTCTTTGCCATGACTACATCGTTCAGCTGGTTGTCCCAGACAAATGTCACATCGTAGCTGTCTGTCGTGCCGACATACCCATAGGGCGGCTTGGTTTCCTGCACATGGTAGCTGCCCAGCGGCAGGGTAATACTGACCTCGCCGAGCGTACCGTCGTGGATGACCGACAGAAAATCATAGGTTGCCTTGGTACGGGACGGCGCAAACACAGCAGTGTCTGCGCTGCCATCACCGGTGGTAACAACCGCTACCACGTCGCCCTTGGCATACCAGAGCGTGCGGCTGCCGCTAGCATCCAACTGGCGGTCCTGCGTGTAGATGTCCTCGGCAGCCGTAATGGTGTATTCCGCACCGGCCAGTGGGCGCAGCGTATAGGCAAAGTCGGAGTCGGCCTCGCCGGTCATCCAGGGGTCAATCAAATCGTAGGTTTCGATCTTTCCTGTCAAGGCATTGCCGGTCTTGCGGATGGTCAGCTTGCCCAGCGTTTCCTCATTCCAGTAGTCCTCGCCGATGACCAGCGTGTCCATGCCGTTTTCATTGTCATCACCGGGGGCCTTGTAGATGCGGTCCGTGGAAATATCGAAATCGACATAGTAGTTGCCGCTGTCAGCCCATTCGTTGTAGAAGCCGTCCGGACCGACAGTCTCCACAATGCGGTATTTGCCCAGCGGCAGCTTTTCAGGCAGGGTCAGGATACCTTCCTCGTTGGTGTAGAAGGTATCCACGTTCTTGGTCAGATGCCCGTTTACCGTGTCCGTCATCGTGATCAGCTTGGGCTTCCCGTTTTCCAGCCGATAGTTGCCGTTGTCGTCCAGCCAGTAGATCTGGAAGGCGGTGTTCGGCAGCAGGACCGGTTTGCCGGTTTCCGTATCGAGTTTTGTGATTTTTAAATACACTTCAATCTCCTCATCCAGTACCGTAAATTTCTGATAGGAATCCGATGCTTTCATCACACTGTCCTTCGGCGTGGCCATCGCGCCCCAGGGATTGTTGTCCTGCTCGGGGTCGATGCTGACCAGGAACGGCTCTGCCTGGAACAAATCGTGCGGTGTTGTGGTCTCCACGACCAGATAGGTGCCGTAGGGCAGGCCCTGCACGCGAATGTTGCCGGAATCATTGCTGAAGATTTCGGCCAGCTGATACTCATTGGCACGCCCCGTGGGCTGCCAGCCGTCGCCCTTGCCGTTCTTGTTGTCACCTGACGCGGTCAGCGTCCTGTTATAGGCGGCAATTTCATCGGCGTTGACCTCGTAGGTCTTGGCAATGGCCTGTGTCTCACCGGAGAAATCCCACTTGGGGTGCTCGTTGTCGTATTCCTTGTTGATGTAGGTATCCAGAATGCTTTGCAGAGTGTAGCTTCCGGTGCGGGTCTGGTCAAACTTCTCGACCTTGGACAAGTCGGACACAAGATAGAAGGTGAACCCAGCACCCTCCAGTTCCAGCCCATTGGACTGCCCGCTGGAGGAAACGACCTTGCTGATCTCCACGTTGCCCTTGGCGACCTGATCCTGACTTTCGGTCAGGCCGCTGTCCTTATGGATGTGGTAGTTGCCGTTGTAGGCCGCGGTATCACCGGCAAAGGTGGTTTTCTCCACATACCAGCCCTCGTCTGCATAGCTGGGCGTGATGTAATAGTTGTGCTCATCGCAGAGATACCCCGGCGCGTAGGAAAGGTAGTAGGCATCGTAGGTCAAGGTGCCGTCCAGAGCCTTGCTCTTAGAGATGGGGCTGAACTGATTCTTGTATACCCAATCTGTATACTGCCCGTTGCTGGCTGCCAGCGCGGCAACCTGCCCGGTAGCTGCCTTGGTGCGGCTGTCCACCGTAGGATAGGTGCCGGAAACAGCAAGAGCGCCCTCACGCAGCGGAATGACCGTGCCGGTGGAGCGCTCTACTACATAATATTTTCCGAGGTACAGGTTGGAGAAGGTCAGCCAGCCGTCCTCGATTTTTGCACTGGCTACGAGATTGTCCTTTTTCAGCACGGGCAGGTAATCGCTGATCCACTGCCCGCTGTTGTCACGAATCGTAGTGTGCCAGAGGGGATTGCCGTTGGCATCTACGATTTTGGAATAATCCACAACGCCGGTCACACCATCAGGGTGGGTAATATCCTCGGCGGCGTACAGGTCGTACACTGCGCCGTCCAGCACGGCATTACCATGGGCGGCGTCGCCGGTCACATACCGCTGTGCATCTAAATCAACCTTGGAGATGCTGATTTCACCAAGTGTGCGGTCATTCTTCATGATGCTGTCCGCTGCCGTGGTGGTGTAGCTGTCCTCATTGGCAGCCTTGCCGCTGGCATCGGTGGTATAGCTCCGGGAGGCATCCTTGGGAGAGTCATAGATGATGACTGTGGTTTCTACGCCGCCGCTGGTCACCAGCTTTGTGCCGCCCTTATCGCCAGTGGCAATGTCGGCATTGTAGTCACCATTGCCCAGCCACAGGACAGAATTGCTGTTGTCAGCGGTAATTTCCACATAGTAGGCGCGCTTGCCCAGCGGCTTGCCCGACGTGCCGGGATGGTCAACGTCTGTCCAGTCGCCGAAATACCCCGCGGGGGCCTTCGTCTCTACAAGGATGAACCTGCCCTCATTGCGCTGCGTGTAGTACAGTGTATGGCGCATCGTGTCGTTTGTGGCGTAGGCGGCGTTGTTGATGGCGGCATAGGTGCCGTCACCCTGGCGCTGAACGCTGTAGGTGTTGTAGCCGCCCGTGGGCTGGTATTTGCCGGTCACGACGTCCCACTGGTAGATTTCATACCGGGCATCGCCTGCAATCTGGCTGCCGGTCTCGCTGTCGGTCTTTTTGATGTTGATCTGCAGCGACCACTCAGCATTGCGCATCTCGTAGGCATTGTTGGAGTTGGCCGGTACTGTAATGGTCTGGTGACTGCCGTTGCTGCCCCAGTAGGATTCAAAACCGTAGGGGATGGCGACTTCGTCATAACGGAACTGCAAAGATGCAAGCTGTGCTTGCGCGCTGGCAATAGCATTATTTACAGCGCTCTGTGCTTCTGCCTGAATGGCGGCAACCGCAGAATCGCGCTCGCTGTTGGCGGCAGCGTCCGCAGCTTCTTTCGTAGTGTAGGGGCCGACGCTGCCACTGCGGCCATCTACGGTTTTGGTTACAGTGTAATGCACAGACCAGCTGGCAGATGCTGCACCGCCGTTATTCTGGTAATTGTCGTCGCTGGTGTGGCCGCCTGTAGTGACGGTCTGCACACCGGCAGGTGAAATGCTCCAGCTGCCGCCGTCAATCGTGCCGGATTTGGTGATAGGCTCGATTTCAATCGTGGCACCGTCCACCTTTTCCAGCGTTTTCAGCTGGATCTTATCTGTGGTGATACCATAGGTCAGATCTACGGTGCCGCTGGCGGACTGTGCAGGGGCTTCCCAACTGGCATAATACTCCTGTACGACAGGCTTCGGCTCTTCCGTTTCCTCCTCACTGATTTCAGGGCCAATCAGGGCAACGGTCTGCCAGCCGCTGCGCGCAGGGGTATAAATGTAGGTGTAGTAGCCGCGGGGCTTTGCATAGGCAACAGCGCCGTCAAGCAGGGCCTGCGCAGATTCCAGATAGATTTTTGCAGCAGTGCTCTCAGGGTAGTTCTCAATCAGCCACATCTGGGTATCGTCGTAAATCGTGCGGCAGAAATCCAAAAGAGAGATTTCTTCAGTATCTTCTGCGGAAAAGACTGCGGGCGTATCGGGCAGCAAGTCCATAGAAAGCTGGTCCAGACCGCCCCAGATGCGGTACTGGTTGCCGTAGTGGTCACCGGGAATGCACTGGTCCGCGCTGACCAGAGAAGTGTTCGTATAAGTGTACGGCGGACAGCCTTTGGGCTGGCCGTTGGCACCGTGGGTGCAGCAGTAGGCTTCCTCGCCATTGAACCAGATCAGCCAGGTGCCGTTGACCTTCTCGACCTTGGTGATTTTACCGCTGGTAACGGCAGGCGTGGGGCGCTCGGCGTAGGCGGCGACGTCTGTGGCCGTTGCAAACGGTGCAGCCATGGTGCGGCTGCGGTCAATTACAACGTGCAGCACTTTCGTCAGCGTGCTGCCATCCGGGGCAGTGTAGACAAGCTGCGCGGAAAAATCGGCATCTGCCTGAACATACAGCCCCATGACCGCGGCAGACGTTTCGGAATACTCACTGTGCATAAGGCTGCTGCGCGTAGTCTCATCGGCAGGAACACCGTAGAAGTCCAGCACAGTCACCTCGTTGGGAAGCACCACATCCAAACTACTGCCGTCTGCAGGGTATTCCACCTGTGCCAGAATGGGCGCAACGGCATAGTCGGTACCCTCCAGCAACGGAGCCATCATCGTCAGGTCGTCGCTGCTCAGGGTGTCCGCACTCAGGTAACTGTCCGTACTTTCTTCCAACTGGTCATTCGGCCAGGCAGAAATGCCGATTTTTGTTTCACCTGTGGCAACCGGCAAGCCCTGGCTGCCCATATAGGAACCAGTCGGCGTATCCGGTAAGTCTGTGTACAAAACAGCGCCGTCGAAGGTGTAGCCGGTGGATGTCTCCACCGGCGCATCCTCGTCGGCGCTTTGGGATGTTGCGGCAGCTTCGCTGCTTTTGGGCGTGCTTTCTTCACCCGGGTCCGGGTCGCTTGCCTCAGTCTGATGGCTGTCATCTGTGACGGCCTCTTTGTCCTGCTCCATGATGAGCGTGCCGTCTGCATCAGCCCTCGGAGCCTCCGCAAACGCCCTAACCGGGAACAGGGAGCAGCACATCATAGCCGCCATACACAAGGCCGCCACGCGCTGCTTGAGCTTGAATTTGTGATTCATTGAACATACTTCCTTCTACTGTTAAATTTTATCTATATAAAAAAGTGCCTGCCGAAAAACAGCAGACACTTGAGAGTTTGATTTACCTGTAACGCTCAACCGACCTTTCCCTGAAAGAACTCCAAAAACTCCGGCAGCTCCTGGTCCGGCAGTTCGTTCATGACCTGCATGGCCAGGTATTCTGCGCGGCTCACCTTGGGAGCAAACTTGCGGGAGTAGGTCTTGCCGGTTCTCACGTACCCAACATCGTGGATCAGGTCCTTTTCCGAAAGGCTTTTCAGGATGGTAAAAACCGAACGCGGCTTCCAGGTGCAGTTCTGGGTCGGGATCAGATCGGAAACGATCTGGCTGGCGATTGCAGGCTCCTTGGAATTCCAAAGATAGGTCATGATCTGCATTTCAGATGTAGTCATCCGATACAGGGAGTTTTGCTTTTTCATATCCATTCTCCAATCACTGAAAGGTTACGGTCCAGTAAGTGTACTGGCCTTCGGCTGTGCTGCAGAACCAGCAGCCCACACCCATGCTGGTAAAGCTGGGCTCCATAATATTGGCATAGTGGGCAGGGCTGCTCTGCCAGTAGGTGCAAACGCTGCTGGCCGAGGCAATCGGACCTGCAGCGCAGATTTCACTGCGGGTCGTCATGCCGCTGTGATCGAACGGCCCGCCCGCCACAAAGCTCTCACAGCGTGCATCGGCGGCAGCACTCAGGCCACTGTCCATCGTCAAAGGGGACAGACCAGCTGCTGCGCGCATAGCATTGATGTTTTCCTGCACAGCCCAGTAGGCACTGTCCGAGCTGTCGATGCTCCACCACTCCTCGGAGCCTGCTGCCAGGTCAAAGGGGACTGCACCATAGCTCATACTGACCTGTTCAGACTGACTTGCTGTTACAGCTGATTCTGTTGCCGGCGCTTCGGTAGGCGCTGCAGTAGGCTCCGGTATTGGAATTTCGGTCGGTGCCGGTGTGGCAGTCGGTTCTGGAGTCTGTGTAGACGCTGGTGCCGGGCTTTCCATGGCAAGCGGCGCAGGTGTCTCAATGGCAGTCTCTTCAGTAGCAACGGTAAGTTCTACCAGCGTACTGCTTTCCGGCGTTTGCAAGGTGTTATCGGTCTGCTGTGCGCAGGCGCAGAGTAACACCGTAGCTAAAAGAATGGATAACAGACATTTTTTCATATTATAAATTTCTCCAATCAGTAGTATAAATCATACAGACTACCAGCAAACTCGAGCAGCTTTCTGCCCAGCCAGAACAGCACCTGCGGCGCGCCGTAAGGACTGAGCAAGAATGCCACGATGGCGGATACTGCCGCCTCTTGGTAGCACTTATCGAATAGCGCCAACAGAGCAGCCAGACCGCCCAGTGCCGCCAAAAACCTGCCGCAAACTCCGCAGATAGCAAACAGCACGATTGCAATCAGGCCCAGTGCAAGAAGTACCAGAATGACAGGCACGAGACTAATGCGGATACCCCAGGTAAGGAACAGATTTTTACGTTGAATGGGCATAATGGCCACCTCCTACCTCTATGATACATGGTCTGCGAAATAATGCAAGGCTGTCGATTTCAGCGTTCCAGTTCGTTTTCCTCTCTAGGCGTTCGCACAGAATCGTCCTCGTTTACGACCTCGGCCTCACCCTCCAAAACCGGTGCATCATTGCCCACATTCAGCAGGGCATCCAGCTCGGCCAGGCGCGCGCTCTTGTCGTTAAGCTCCTGTTCCTGCAGAAAAGGCTGCTGCAGTTCCTCTTTGGCGCTGTCCAACTGGACGCGCAGCTGCTGTAGATTGTTGCGCAGACCGCTGACCTCCTGCGGCAGGGCAGCAACAACGTTTTGCAGGCGGACCATATTGCCGGCAGCGTCGCTGCCCAGCTCTGTGGTATGGGTGGCCTGCCCGACCAGATGTGCCACAAACACCTTGGAAAGCGGCACATAGGCAACCGTGACTTCAAAGCCCGCATAGTGCCCCACCAAAACATGATGGTCGGCCCGCACGGCAGCACCCACCAGCCCGAGCAGTGCCTTACCGGCATCCTCGCGCTTGTCGTAGGATGTGCCGTCCAGCTCAATGCTGAAAACCAGCTTGCCGTCCTTGTCATAGCTCTGACTGTCCTTGGCGGTCTGCATATCCTTCTCAAACGCCTGAATCCGGCATTCGGTGCCGCGGATCTCTCGCAGAAAGATGCCGGTCACGGCGTCCTCCAGTCGGTAGTGCTGGCTGTTGTAGGCGGCCTTCAGCGTGCGAAGCCGCGCAACCTGAATATCAAGGTCCATCTTTTCTTTGATCATCGGGTTTCCGGCAGCCAGCGCCTTTACCTCAGCATAGGAGAGCGCAGCCTCGTCTAAATCCTCACAGCTTCGGGCAGGGGATTTCGACGTCATGATTTGCGAAATAAACTTTTGTTTGTTTTCGACCAACTGATAGCTGTAGGCGTCAAATGTAGCTTCGGTTATATAAATAAAGATAGAAACCTCTTTGTTCATGTTACCCTGCCGCACCATGCGTCCATTGCGCTGGGCAATATCGGCTGGCCGCCATGGGCAATCAAGGTGATGGAGTGCACACAGCTGCGTCTGTACGTTGGTGCCAGCGCCCATCTTCTGGGTGCTACCCATCAGCACGCGAACCGCGCCGCTGCGGACTTTGCCGAACAGCTCAGCCTTCTTAGCTTCCGTATCGGCATCATGGATGAACTGTACCTCCTCTTTGGGAATGCCACGCGCCACCAGTTTGTCCCGAATATCGTTGTACACATCAAAGCCGTCCGCACGGGGTGTGCTCAAATCGCAGAAAATCATCTGCGTGGAGCGCTGCGCTTTTGTTCTTTCCCAAATGGTAAAGACCCGCTCCACGCAGGCATTCGCCTTGCTGTCGGGGTCATCGGGCAGAAGTGGATTCATCAACCGCTGATCCAACGCCAGCTTGCGGCCATCATTCGTGATGCGCAGCATGTTGTCCTCATTTGGGGCAACCAGGCGATTGCGCACCGCCTCGGCCCGCTCACCCAGCGCCGCCACCATCTGCCGCTGCAGCTCGCTGGGCGGCAGCTTTACAATCGTGGGCTTGCCGCCCGTGATCTTGGGGACCGGCAGCTTCAGCATATCGGCGGTCTGAATGTCAGCACACTGCTTGAACATATTCATAAGCTCCGGCAGATTGTAGAACTTTGCAAACCGTGTTTTGGAACGGTAGCCGTTGCCCTCGGGGGCCAGCTCAATCGCGGTAACGCTCTCGCCAAACGTAGAGGCCCACGCATCAAAGTTCAGCAGGCCTTCCTGCTCCAAAAGCCCATATTGCAGATACCTCATCATGATGTACATTTCAGTCATCGAATTGGAAATCGGCGTGCCGGTGGCAAACACGATGCCGTGCCCGCCGGTCAGCTCGTCCATGTACATACACTTCATATACATGTCGCTGGCCTTTTGGCTTTCGGTCTGTGAGATACCGGCCACGCGGGTCATCTTAGTGGTAACCATTGCATTTTTGAAGTAGTGTGCTTCGTCCACCATCAGGCTGTCCACGCCCAGCTCCTCAAAAGTGATGACGTCATCCTTGCGGCTCTGGTCGTTGAGCTTGTCCAGCTTCCGTTGCAGCTGCTTTTTCATACGCTCCATCTGCTTGATGGTAAAATTCTCGGCGCGCTGGGCCTTCAGCGCAGCGGTCTGTGCCACTACATCGTCGATTTGCTTTTGCAGATACATTTTCTGCCGTTCATCGGAAAGCGGTATCTTTTCAAACTGGCTGTGCCCAATTACAATGATGTCAAAATTGCCGGTAGCAATGCGGGCACAAAATTTTTTGCGATTGGCCTTTTCGAAATCCGTTTTGCGCGCCACCAGAATTTCTGCGTTGGGGTAAAGCAACAGCGCCTCGGACGCCATCTGCTCGGTCAAATGGTTGGGCACTACGATCAAAGTTTTATTGCAAAGACCCAGGCGCTTCTTCTCCATAGCGCTGGCGACCATCTCGAACGTTTTCCCAGCCCCCACCTCATGTGCCAGAAGTACGTTGTTGCCGTACAGCACGTGGGCAATGGCGTTGCGCTGATGGGGCCGCAGTGTGATTTCCGGGTTCATACCGGGGAAGCGCAGATTGCTGCCGTCATACTCCCGCGGGCGGATGCAGTTGAATTTGCTGTTGTACAGGCTTACCAGCGCTTGCCGCCGCTGCGGCTCCTTGAAAATCCATTCTTCAAACTTGTCTTTTATCAAGCATTGCTTTGCGTAGGCAGCCTCGGTGGCGGCGTGGTTCAGTACGTTTTTTTTGTTTCCCTCTGCGTCGGTAACTGTATCAAACACCTGCACAGGCCGCAGGTTCAGCGCGGCCTCGGTGATTTCATAGGCATTCTTGCGGTTTGTGCCGTAGGTGATGGTTGCCTTGATGCTGCCGTTGCCGTAGCGCTTGTTCGTGATATTCCACTCACCGGTGAACGACGCAAACAGCACCTTCACGGAGAGCCGTGTAGACAGCGGCGGCTCCAACAGCTCCATGAGAAAATCCTGAATATATTCAGGCGGTATCCAGGTAGCACCCAGCCGCACTGCAATCTCGCTGGCGTCGAGGTCCTTCGGCTGTACCTGCTCCAGCGCCTTCACATTGACCTGATAGTCCGGTTCGGATGTGGCGGCCAGCCGGGCAACAGCCAGCTTTTGCCGCACGTTGCCGGAAAGGTATTCATCTGCCGGCAGATAGACCGGCTCAGTCTGCTCCGGGTCGCGGAAGATAACGCCAGTCAAATCGCGAATGATTTCGCCCTGCGATTTTCCCGTGACCTGTGCCATGTAGGCAAGATCCACATGGGCCTTCTCCGTCAGGCTCAGCACCAGCGCTTCATCGGCGGTGTCCACATGGTCCACCACCTGGGCCGGGCGGATGGTCCGCTTCGTGAACATATCCGTCTTGCCCCTGTAATGGCCCTCGCTGTCGATATCCTCCAGCGAGCAGAGCAGGAAATACCCGGAATCCTCACGAAACGCCGAAGCCGTGCCGCGGCTGTTGATTAGCCCATACGTATCGTGGTAGGAATCATACTGAGCGGTCAGCTGCGCTTGCAAAGCGGCAATCGTTTCATCGGGCAGATTGTCCAGCTGTGCCCGAATCAGCTCCCGGCAGGTATCCCGCAGAGGAACAAGCGCCTTGATGCGGGCTAACGCGGAGGTGCTGGCCTTCACGGCGCGCATTTTGGAATTTTCACGGTAATAAACTGTGTCGTCTTTAACAACATAGCTGAAATTTCGCGTGCCGGGTTCAGCGTCGAGCATGTCGCTTTCCTCCTGCGCGTCCTCCCGGTCATCTGCCAGCGTGTACTCGGCCTGTAAATTGGCAAGGGCCGCGTCAAGCTGAACTTCCAGTGGTGTTCCATTTTCCAGCGGTGCGCAGGTGGGGCGCTGCCCGTAGGGGCCGCTGACCATCTGCATCTTGCCGCAGATCATCTCGGGATGGTCGATGAAATACCGGTTCAGCGGAATGCCGTTCGAGGTCTCGCCCACATGAATCCACGGCTCGTCCTACTCCAAGACCCGCCCGCGCTTTTGCAGAAACAGAATGTCTGATGTGACGGTTGCACCTGCCTGCGCGGTAAAGGTATTGTTGGGCAGCCGCACCGCGCCAATCAGGTCACAGCGGGCGGCCAGATACCGGCGCGCGCTTTCGGATTTCTTATCCATCGTGCCGGAGGTTGTTATAAACGCTATAATGCCGCCGACGCGGAGCTTGTCTACGGTCTTGGCTAGAAAGTAATCGTGAATTTGAAAGTGCAGCTTGTCGTATTGGCGGTCCGTGACCTGATACTGCCCAAACGGCACATTGCCGATAGCCAAATCAAAGAAGCTGTCCGGCAGGTCGGCTTTTTCGTAGCCGCAGATTTGAATTTTGGCTTTCTGGTATAACTGCTGCGCGATGCGGCCCGATACACTGTCCAGCTCGACACCGTAGAGCTTTGCATTGTTCGTATCAAAGCTGCCGCTGCGGTGTCCAAAGAATGCACCCACACCCATGCTGGGCTCCAGCACATTGCCGCCCACGCAGCCCATGCGGGTCAGCGCGCGGTACATAGCATGGATAACGGCAGGCGGGGTATAGAACGCTGTTAGCGTAGATTCCTGTGCGGCGGCGTATTCCTCCGGCGTCAGCAGATTTTTCAGATGCTCGTACTCGCTGTGCCAGCTGTCCTTGTTGGGGTCAAAGGCATCGGCCAGACCGCCCCACCCGAGATACCCGGCCAGAACATCCTGCTCGGGCTCTGTGGCCGGTGTACCGCGCTGTTCGATTTGCTTTAGGGTCCGAATCGCGTTTAGATTGGCAGCAAACTTGGCCTTAGCCCCTGTGGGAATCTCCGGCTCATAGGGTGCAAGGTAGTTGGTGAGGTCATGCGCGGCGGGCTCGTCGGTAGGAAGGGCGTTTTCCTGCGGCTCGTGTTCTTCCGTCTCGTCGAGGTTTATTTCCATGAGGCTGTCAAAATCGAGATTGGAGAGCACCACCTGGTTCAGATCATCGAGTGAGCCATACCGTTCCTGCGCGTAGAGAGTATCGTCCACCAGCTTGGTGACAGTGCAGTGCTCCAAGTCGGCATACACCTGAATGACGTGTTTCTCATCCTCGGTAGTGGTATAGCCCAAATCGATTCGTGTCAGGTCGGAAAAGTCCGGCTCGGTGATTTCGAATTCGTCCTTGAGATAATCCTCAATGTAAGATAGCGCCTGTTCCGTCTGCGCTTGCACAAGAGCTTCGTGCTGCTGCTCGGAGAGCATCATGCCGCCGTTGCGCGGGTTGGCGTCCAGCTGCCGCTGAAACTCCTCCCGGCTGATGGCGCGCCCAAACAAGGGGACTTCCTCATCCCGCAGATGCACGTCAAACTGCCCGATGCGCTCCACGGTGAATCGGTGGTCATCCTCCAAGTAGACAACGCTGCCTTCGGCGCAAATCGGTCTGGTATCGGGTACGTTGCCGGGTTCATCGCGCGCTACACTGGCAACTTCACGCTGCTCTGCAGCCCATGCGGGATACTGCTCCAACTCCTGCGGCGTCAAAAAGCGCTGCATCTCGATCAGATAGGAAATGCGCTTGGCTGCGGCCCGCCATGGCAGCCTGCGCTCAAAGCGGCCTTCTTCATTTGTCAAAATCAGCTTCAATCCGGCAGGGCCGTGATCCACCCAGCCATGAGCGCCACTTTGGTAGTCCCATGACCTGCCGCCACTGCCGTATTCCTTCTTCAAAAAAGCGGCGTGGTCGCCCTGCGTGGTGGTGAACTGCAGATAAATACGGAATTTGCTGTTCTCAAAATTGCTGCCCACTGCCAGGGCCAGGTTAATTTCCTCGTCCGTGATAACGCTGCCGTCATCAATCTGCGGGGCATTGTACTCTGCAACGGGCAGGGCAGAGCGAATGACGTTTTCCTGCTTTTCCGGGGTGAGAAAATCATCCTTTTCCAACCTGTTATTTTCCGCACTCGGCGGCGAACCGTCAGGCAGTTCAAAGGAAAGCTGTTCCTCTGCCTGCGGCAGTTTCTTCGGGTCGATGGCTGCAATCAGCTCATGCTGTTCAATCAAGTCGTTCAGCGCATTGGTCACGGCACGCCATGACAGCAGCGTTTCCGCGCTGCGGGTCAGATACGCGCCCTGCCAGACAAGCAGGCCATTGTCCTGCCTGTGAAAGCCCACGCGGGTATCATCGGCCAGCAAAAGCTCTGTAAAAATATTCTTGTAGCTTTCCCGCACAAAGCGCAGCCGGTCAATGAGTAGGGGATTCTTACTAAAAAAGGTAAGATACTCAGCGTTAGACGCACGGGAAGAAGTCTCCGCAGCCAGCAGCTGCGGCAGCAGCGTGGGCGGAAATTCAGGCAAAGCAAAAGCGGAGGGCGATTGCTCGCTCTCCGCCTGTGCGGGTGTTTCGGTTAAACTTCGTACAGCATCGGAAGGACTGCTTCCTCCGCCTGCTTCTTCAGGCTGTTGGTCAGCTGTGCCCAGCCCAGCGGGCTCGTCCTGCGGTCCGGCATCGGGGTGGTCTGCATCAGGTCGCGCAGGGTCTTGTCCACCATCCGCTGTGCTGTCCGTCCGATTCGGCTGCAGCTCGTCAGCAGTGTGCCCTCCAGCATCAGTTGGTCGCAGAGCGTCGGCTCGTTCTGTTCCAGATATTCCAGACGCAGCCTCGCGTAGCGGTTCAGGTACGGGTTCGGCTGGTTCGGCAGGGAAAGGCTCGGAATCAGGTAGCCTTCGCGGTTCTTCGTGTACGTCATAAGTAACGGCCTCCTCTCGGCTGTTCAATTGTGTTGGTGTGCTTTCATTATGAACTGGTTCGTGTGGTATTGCAATGCTGTCACGGTTTAGTCGCAGCGCCTCGCGCCCAATGGCGTTCAGCATCGGTTCTGCGGCGGTCTGTACATAGCCGCCCAGACACAGTGAAATCTGACAGGTATCGAACTGGCTGACGCTTTGAAATGCCGGAAAATCCTCGTCCTGCACCGGCAGCCCGATCCGCAGCCGTGCCATGTAGACAGCGCTTTGTGTGACCAGTGCCTGCAAGAGCTGCATCTGCTCGTCAGGCTGCGCCCATTGCAGCGTGCTGTCCGCCACATTGCGTTCCAGCATACGGCGGGCACGATCTGCATCGTTGGAGACGCCCTCTTGCGCCAGCGCCGCCAGCCAGTCATCGGATTTGCCTTGCAGAAGCAGCGGGCGCGTTGTGTCCGTGACCTCCCACGGCCCGCCGGTGCGCGTCTGGCTCAATGGTGTGGTATCGTCGATGGCAAAAACAGGCTTTGTCACCGCCACACCTTGTCGGCGTTGCAGCACGGTGATGCTTCTGCTGCCGCGCATGACCAGCCGGTTTGCCTTCGTATTCCAGTATTCCATGCTGGCACAGGCTGCGGCATCAGGGCGCTGAGCGTGAATCAAAAGCTGGTTCAGATAGGTTGTGTGGTAGTTGTGGGCGGCAGTGTACAAAAAGCTCTGCCACGCCTGCGGCGATGCTGTGACCCGCACGGCCTCCTGCTGGGCCAGCTGAAATATATCCTGCGGTTTCGGCATCTTGACACCTACCTTTCTAATTCATCTAAATTGTGCTCCTGTCGCTCAACTTCCATATCATGAAGCTCGGGCAGCAGTCGGCTTACATCCTTAAAGCCAACTGCATCCACATACAGGGCTTCCGCTTTATCACTATGTTCCATCACGATGAGATCACTGACGGACAAAGACGGCATACTGTTGGCGCAGGGGCGGTCATCATAATTGAAATCCCGGAAGCACTTGTCCGGTGTGTAGTCCTGGGGCATGTTTGCCACATAAGCACAGCGGTAATCGGTGGCCTTCAGCTTGTTCTGGGCGTAGTCATAATCCGTAAAGCGATATGCGCAGGTGTAATGTGGAATTTGATATATCAGCAGTCTGTCTAACTTATCACCCGGCTGCGGATGCTCCGGCTCAACATAACAGCCTTTTTTGTAGCATTGACTTGCATACTGCTGGATGTGGCAGAAACGGCTACCTACGTAAAAGTGCGTATCGTCAACTGTCTGCACATCTTTCACCAGCTGTGAACCATCCGCGTAGTTTTCAATAATGCGCTGACCGTTGCGCACCTGAAACAACTGCTGCCCATCTCGGTTCAGAAAACGAGAAAATCGAAGTGCGCTGCAAAGCTCCGGTGCATTGGCCCACTCGGTTATGTGGATGTCTTTGCCAACATGTACCTTTGTGTGACCATTTTCTTCCGTGTAGTAGTGAGGTCGGATACGATCTACGCCAACTGCCGTCACAAGCTGCTTTGCCATTTCAATGAGCTGCTTGTCATTGCGGTCTGCAAAGGGACCGCGGTAATCATCACACAGGTAATTGACGCCGTTCCGCACCTGCATGATGGTTACTGCGCCATCCGGGTTACGGCGGTCAATTCCAACAGTCAGGCGCGGGTAGGGAAGATTGGTGCGCTCGTTCCAGGTGTACTCGTTGTTGTAGGGCATTTCTCTCAACTGCTGGTAGCGCCTCATCAAAACAGCCGTATTTGAAAAGAACTCAGTTGGAGCTTGTTCTTCAAACTGCTGCGGAAAGACGTGCGACATGAAATCGGGAATCAGGTAATATCTGTACTCTGCCATTTCAACGCTCCAGACTGGGTTGTTTTTCCGGCATAAGATGGCGCGAGTTTCGTTCCAGAAGCTGCATGATGATTCCTACCATCTGTTCTTGTGTGTAGCCGGTGGGGAAGTAGCGGGCAATTTTGCTGACGCTGATGGTCAGAGTAGGGTCACGAGGCGGTACACTTGGCTTTTTGGTGTCCATGATTTCCAGCAGCTTGCCGTGGTCCAACGCACCGTCCTTGCTGGCTGCCTTGAGCTTCTGTGCCTGCGACAGCGAGGGTGAGCAGGACTGGGATTCAATGTAATCGAGGAAATCATTCTGCTCGGTGGAGGTAAGGTAAGATAGCTCTACGGCGGGGTTGAATTTCAAACTGCCGTCGTCGACTTTCTTTTGCAGGTCGGGGACGAGGTTGTTGAGGCGAATGAAGCGTCTGACCTGTGCGCGACTATCGCCTGCTTCTTTGCCCACGATTTCAGCGCTTTCCAACTTCCGCTCAACTTGAGCGGAAGTTAAATCATGACGTGATCCCTGACGGCTGATGGCTTCCAGCTTCATCGCATACGCCCGGGCCTTCTCCATCGGACTAATATGCTCACGTTGGATATTGGAATCAACCATGCTGATAATCGCCTGGTCATCATCAATATCCCGCACCTGAACCTTGACCCTATCCAGCCCGGCCCGCTGTGCTGCATGGAACCGCCTGTGCCCACTGATGATCTCATACCCGCCCTCGGTGCGGCGGCGCACGGTCAGGTTGGTGAGCACACCGTTCTCCCGGATGCTGTCCACCAGCTTCTGCATATCCTCATCGTCACGCACTTCGAACGGATGCCCGACGAACGGGTGCAGCTCGGAAAGCGGCACCTCTGTGACCAAATCGACGCTTTCCCGCTGCCTGTCGGCCTCCGAGGAAAACATATCATCGATTGAGGGCATCTTCATCGCGTTCAAAAACTTGTTCTTCGCGGCCATAGCCGGATACCTCCTTCGCAAATTCAATATAGGCCTTTGCGCTGTTGCTTTTTGGGTCGTACAGAATCGTCGGCTCTGCGTTGGCCTGGCTCTCCTGTACCTTCACGTTTCTGGGAATCTCCGTTGTGAAAACGTGAATCTTATTGCCGTAGGTGCTGCGGACCTGCCCGCAGTAGTGGTCGGAAACGTTCGTGTGCTCGGTCATCGTCAGCAGGATGCCCTTCACTCGCAGCCCGGGGTTGATCTTACGCTGCACATTCGCAATGGAGGACGTCAGCTGCGACATGCCCACAACGGAGAATGGCTGCGCCTGCATCGGGATAATAATTTCATTGGCGGCGGCCAGCGCATTGGTCAGCAGCAGGCCAACAGAGGGGGAACAGTCGATCAAACAGTAGTCGTACTGATTGTTGTACTGCTCCAGGCAGGATTTCAGAAGCACCTCGCGGCACATCATCGTTCCCATGGCCAGCTCAAAGCCCGCCAGCCGCAGATTGGACGGGATAAAATCCACCCGTGCGGCAGCCTCCTTGCGTCCGGTCTGGTAGACACACTCCCGATTTCCTATCGGCTTTTCGCAGGAGGTCTTCATCAGCAGCTCCGTAATGGTCTGGTCAAGGTCCTTTTCCGGTGGGATACCGCAGTAGCAGGAAAGATTGCCCTGCGGGTCAAAGTCCACCATCAGGACGCGGTAGCCCTGCTGGGTCAGTGCAATGCCGAGGTTATACGTTGTGGTAGTTTTCCCCGTGCCGCCCTTCTGGTTTGCGATTGCGATTGTTTTCATCTGGTTTCCTCCAAAATATCATCCATGCTGATGCAGTGTGCGCGGTATTCCTGCATGTATTGCACCAGCGTGTCGTTGTAATCCTTGCCCACCGGCGGCGGGCAATCCTCTACGGCTTTGCCGCTGCCGGCAAGATGCGCTATGATTTCCTGAGTCCGCGTCCGCCCTGCGTTGTCGTTATCCAGACAGAGGACGATTTTGCGGACTGCCGGGAAATACTTCAAAAACGCATCCAGCGCGGCATAGTCTGTGCCGCCCAGCGCCAGATAGTGGACGCTTCGCCACGGCCCGGTGTGCTGCATGAGCTTTAGAGACGCGCCGGACATGGCATCGATGGGCGCTTCGTAGACCTCAACCGTGTCGGCCTTAGTGCTGGCCTGTATGTAGAACGGGTAAATCTTCTTGCTTCCGGGAATATCACGCCGGAATTGCAGCTGCGTACAGCCGCGCAAGCTGCCGCCTTTCGCAACACCCTCACCATCACGTCCAACAAATACGCAGTTCGGGTGATTTTTGAAGCTGGTCTGGTACAAAATGCCCTCCCTGCGGCAGAACGCCAGCACATTGGGGTGGATACAGCGCCCACGCAGATACGCCATAGCGGAATAGCTGTTTGTGTCCGGCATGGGCAACTTGAAATCTCGCGGCACTTCTGGTTCAGCGCGTGGCTGCGGCAGGCTTACAGGTTGGGAAGAATGAACCACGCCGTCTTGGATGCGGTTGATCTCCCGCACAGCCTCCACATAGGGCACCTTCTCGACGTCGATCAGATACTTCAGCGCCGTGCGCCCGCGCAGGCCGATGCAGTGCCAGCACCAAAGGCTGTCTTTGCTGATGGTCAGCGAGCTGTGTACCTTGTGGCGGTATTCCTTGCCCACGAGCTTCAGGTTGCCTGGCTCAACGCGTTTGAAGTAGGTCAGCAGGTCAAGCTCCTTCGCCCGCGCGATTTCTTCCTTCGTCACCCCGGCCATACTCTACACCCCGTATTCTGTTTTTCAATTTGTTTTCTGTATCGTTCTAATCAGTCTAATTACTATCAGTCTTATTTGCGTGTGATAATCACATCTCCAGAAGTGTGAAAATCACACTTCAAGAAATGTGATTTTCACATTTCTTGATTTATGACGAAACAGCAAAGTTTTTCACCTAAATCAAGCTGGGCTTTCCCAGCCCCTGGCGCTTGCGCTCAATGAGTCCTGCATCCTTTTCCAGCTCGAGCATCAGGCGGCAGGCCTTCTGGTTGGCACAACTCAGGGCCTCCATGATTTCCTCGGTGGTGAAGATGATGTAGACCCTACTCTGTTCATCCAGCCAGTGATTTTTGACCGACAGGCTCATGCGGTCCAGCAGGATACCGTACAGGACCTTGGCGTCGGTGGACAGCGGCTTGAACTGCGGGTCGGTGAACAACACCTTGGGGATGCGATAGAATGAGAACTGCTCGGCCTGACTGCCGTAAAAGTAGTCAAATTGCATGGTTGCGTCTCCAAAAAGCGCGCACTCGAATAAGCCTGACAGAATACCGTGCTTTTGGCATCCTAACCGGGCCTTATAAATAAGGTGTGTGTGGCATTTTACCGTTCCAGCTCCTGCTGGCTCTGGGTATGCTCGTGGGCATGGCCCCAGGTTTTCAGCAGAGAGAAAATCGTGTTTTGCATCTGCTCGGGCGTATAGCCGGGAGGGAAGAACCTCTGTACGTCAGATTGATTCAAGAAAAATTTCTGTCGTTGATTAGGCTTCTGCTCGGTGAGCAGGGTATGCAGGTAGTGCTCCGTCAGTGTGCCGCTCTGGCTCATCTCCTTGAGGCGGCGGGACTGCACCAGAGAGGGCGTGGCCTCGCAAAGTTCCATTTCGGCTTGCAGCCACCGCTGGTGCTCGGGCGTCATGTAGGAGATTTCTACGGCGGGGTTGAACGCCATCCGGGATTCATCGACCATTTGCAGAATGGGGGAGATGAGATAGGTCAGGCGGATGTAACGGTGCACCTGATTGCGACTTTCGTTCAACTCTTTTCCGACCAAATCGAGTGTTTGTGACTTCATCCCAACTTGGGATGAAGTTGTTCGGCCTTGGTGCTTGATAGCCTCGACCTTCATTTTGTACGCAAACGCCTTCTCACTCGGCAACACATGCTCCCGCTGAATATTGCTGTTCACCATTAAAATGGTAGCTTCATCATCCGTCAGCTCCTGCACGCGGACCGGCACCTTCTCAATACCCAGCTCCCGGCAGGCCTCACATCTGCGGTGTCCGCTGATGATCTCATAGCCGCCCTCGGGCCTCGTGCGCACGATCAGCGGAACAATAACGCCGCTTTCCCGGATGCTGTCCACCAACTCATTCATCTCCATATCCTTGCGGACATGGAACGGATGGTTGGCAAAGGTGTGCAGCAGCGCAGGGGAGACGTTCAATTCCAGGCTATTCGGCATGATTTATCCCTTCTTTCCTTCCTTTATCAGTCACAAAGCAAAATATATTTATAAAATTCGTACATTTCTATTGACATTCTCGGTGCAGTCGGTTATAATAATCAAGCTGATTCGAGACAGCCCGGTTGACCGGGTGTAGCGCAGTTTGGTAGCGCGCTTGAATGGGGTTCAAGAG